>Ga0065711_1026512_pt1 | contig 67279 bp, 28 predicted proteins | sample Hoacrofraction12_FD_59098 | JGI IMG/M metagenome (GOLD analysis project Ga0065711, IMG submission 59098) | Hoatzin crop microbial communities from Cojedes, Venezuela - Epithelial fraction 12 v2 (version 2) | ecosystem: Host-associated > Birds > Digestive system > Esophagus > Crop | place...
GAAGGTGTTTAATTAGGTACTTGAAAAATGACCTTGGGATTGTAGATTCGGGCAGACAACAAGGACATTATCTTCCCCCTCTTCCCCTCCCCCGCCCCCCTTTAGTAAGTAAAAAACAGTAATTCAGTTTGTCTTTATTTTTTCTTTCTTAAAGCTACTAAAATAAAATGGGACAAAACCCAACGTGCAAATAGTCTAAATTTTAATGATCTGCCTTCAGTGCTGATCTCAGTTCTTGGGATGCTCTGAGGATGTGTATCCTGCACATCTGCTTCTGCGCAAGAAGTGTTTGTTAACTAAAGAGCGTTAACAATTGCATTTCCTTGCAGTACAAAAGCTCCAATGTAAGGGTGACATTTCACATCAGCACATCATCAGTCTCCAAGTATTCACCTGGAAAATGGGAGCACTCTGCCACATAAAGGCCCTTTCTTCACACATTTTCATTTTGATAGAAAGATTGCTTTCTGTGCATGCATTAGAACAGAAAAATCACACAGCAATGCTTTGTCCAGTCCACGAAGGTAAATCTCTTTTTACTATGAGACAGTAAATCTGGTTGAGCTGAAGAACCAGTGCTTTTAACACCTCTTATGTGTTAGCTAAACAGTACTCTAAAATTGCTTCTGGTTTTCTTGCAAATAGCACTTAACACTGTTTTTTCTCACTAGCACCAGGATCCTCACTGTTTTTTGCTGTGTATGATGCTATGAGCTGGTGGCTGTCATTCAGTGAAGCAATTCTGCCCTGAATAGTGCATGCATTCTAGAGCATTCATCCCCAGCACAGATTTCCTCTCTCCCACCTCCCCCCTTTTTTTTTTATTTTCTTCCCCGCCTCTTTTTGGCATTACTACCACGGGGTCTTCTCAGAGGGCATGTGCTACCTCTGGAAATTGAGGTCCTTACCCACATTTGTCAGTTCTGCCTTACGGTCTGATCTGTACCATTCATTCTGTTTCATGTAGCTTCTCGAGTGTGTTCAGCTGTCCCTTGGTTTTATTTTCAGTTTCCTGTTTGCGGTGGCCTGAAAAGTGTAAGTAAGTAAATATTTCCCCACCTCATAAAAATGATCTCTTAATCAGTATTTAAATCTCTTGTAAACAGTTCAATTCTGATGCTAGGGAAGCTGTCCTGATACACACAGTTGCTTGGTTTCTGCAAGGTTTCATATATACCATTAAGAATTTATCTCAAGCTTTTCAGAGGTATTGCCAGCAACACTGATCCAAATGACTTTGTTGTGTGTTTTATGGAAATACATTGAAAAAAAGTAGAGGCAATCTTCTGCAGCAGGCTGTAGTCAATATGCTGGGCTTAATAAGCAAAGTTATGTTTATCTGGGGGACTTTTTCACAAAACATAATTGAGGATGACAGCTTGGTTATGAGAAGCTTGATGTATACATCAGTTTAAAAGCTTGTCACCTACTTGATACATTAATTCAAGTCCTTTGTGCAAGCCAAAGTTCCTATTCCTGGCAAAGCATGTGGTCTGTCACTTAGCACATGACATGTTTTTAGATCACTGTGTCTGCAAGCGTACCATCCCTGAATGTGAATGTACGGGCTTGCCCTGCAAAAGCTAGCACCAATTTATTACCCATTCAAATAGTTCTACTGTATTGTTGGGACTATTTATAGCTTAAATATGAGGAAAGATGTTCAGGGTTTAGCCCACAGCTCTGCTTTACTATCCTTTGAATTTTTCCCGTGAGAAATTACTTTCATTTATCCACCAGCTGAAATAATATTCATAGGAGCATAAATGTATACACTCATATTTCTCTGTAATAGTGATGTTGACAAGTCTCATAACTTCATAGACAATTCACTTTGCTTACTGGATACTAAACTTGATTTTATAAAGATTGCTTAATTCATCAGGGTTAACTAGGCTTTACCCAGGTAAAGATGAACTAAAAAAAAAAATAACCCTGCTGAAATCAAGCTGTAGGGAAAGAGCTGTTCTTTTACACTTTTGATCAGCAGCTGTAACAGCAGAGAAGTAGAATTTGCGGTCAGGGTCATACATGTAGGAATGATTTACTCTTCAGTGCATGAGAATAAGGTCCAAAGTCCAGTCATAAATTATGCAAAAAATTAGTAATTGCTGGATACTTGTACTCTGAAATTTCATGCAGTTGCCAAAGCATATGCACATTAGATTAATGTGCATATATAAAATCAGGTAGACAGCAGACTTAATGGAGAATATTAAAATCTCCATTCTAAACATCAAATAGCATGCAACTCCATGAATGAACCAGGCTATTTACAAATGTACTGGACTTGCAACCGAATTTCCCTTCCCCATAGAAGTGCAGCGATTGGAAAAAGGACATCTCTAAGTAAAATACAGGGAGTGCAAAATACCGTGTCTTTGAACATTCATTTGCATTCTGGATTGTTGCTTAGTGCCATTAACCTCATTCCATTTCCTTTCTGTCTGCAGCTATTGATATGAACGTGCCTTATTTCTTTTCATACACTGATTAACAAATGTCAGCAACAGAATGTGGATATCTGCATTCATACATGTCCTACAGCATTTGCTATTCATGTTTTGCTATTAGTTATTAACTTTATTTTTTTTTCAGTGGTTGTCACCATTCATTTGGGAAGCAGAAAATGTGCTTTGTGACTTGGGTGAAAAATTGCACACCAGCCTGCTGAATGCTAAATGCTGGGTTGAGAAGTTGTGAAAAATACATAGGATATGTTTTATCCAGCCCTGGGTACAAGTGTGTTCCCAGACTGCTTGAAGGGACAAGATCTGGGCAGTACTGATGGAGCTTTTCCACAGAAATGTGCCTCATTTCTATTTTTCTGGCCACTTTTGTGCCTCAAAGAAAAGTCAAGTGTGATGTAAAGAAGGATTCAGTGTGATGAGTGATATACATTTAAATGGCTGATAAATATCCTACTGGCATCTGAGTTGAGGTATCAGTACTGTTAACATTTCCATGCTCTTCCCCTCTGCTTTTGTTCCTCAAAGTGTATAAAGAAGGAGAGGAAGCATCCTTCTAAATCTGCGCAGGCACAAAAACCTCACCCGGGCATAGGATATGTGAAAACTGGGCGATATAGGAGTGTAACAACATGGCGAAAGGCAACAAGTGCGTAGTTGCTTTGTTATCTCTGAAAAAGGCCTTAGAAAGGTTGTGCAGATCTGTAGCAGTGATATTTAAAAATGGACTTGTAGGAAGTCATAGAATCATCCCTGAAAAGGTATGCCAAAGCCCAAATTGTGGCATGAAATGAAAGTATTAATTGCTCTTGCATGTACATTTACAGAGGGAAGGTTTGTGTGTGGCTTTCTTGAGTCTTGGAGTACAGGGTTTTGTGCGCTGAGAGAGGTAAGCAGGGTAGGTAACTGGCTGCAATGTGGATGTCTCTGGTTTTGTGAGGAGTGCATCTAATGTCTTCTGTTTCCTGGTAACAAAATTAGCAGCCTTGCTAGCTACGTTATTTACAGTGAACAGTTCAACATACGTTCTGATTAATGTTCATTTTGCTTGAGGCTTTCTCTTGTCTCCATTTTAAACAACGTGCCAAATAAGCCTCAGGTTAGTAGGTGTCAGTTTTGCAGGCTGTTGTGCTGGGGAGAAATTCTGCTGGAAACTGTGGGAGATGAACACGTTTCTGATTTCAGAAGAAGAGGAGACGAATGCAGGAATGAGGTAGTGGACTGAGCAATCAATGGCAAACTAGACTGTCCTCTTTAGCTCTTAAAGTAAAACTCACTGTGCCTGGCTATGACTTTAGCTGCCTTTTTAAGTCACTGAGTTTCTTGTTGATGTTAGGGGGGACAGACTTAGCTTGGCACAATGCACTGCAGAAAACAGTTTTCCTGTCTCACTGTTTCTGCAGTTGCATGGGACAGCTAGAAGATGACTTGTCCTGTCAACAACTCTGCTTAGCTGAAATTTAAAAACAAAAAAAAAATCCAGTATTTAAAAATACATTTTAATCACTGATTCCTGTGAGTGTTCATTTCATTATCACCCAACTTAGACATACTTATGAAGGCTACACTTACTAATTTACCTCAGGAAATCAAATTCTTGCTCAAGGAGCGACTAAAAGTAGGAGACGCTCATTGTGTCCTAATTTACAGTGACAGTTAACATATTTAAGGTACAGTGCATGTGCACTGGGGATAGGATTTGCTGATTTGAACCAGTTTCTCAAGTTGTGTAGCTTCATTGTTTTACAGGATTTACTGCATATGAATTTAATTCAGTAGTAGTTGGAGACTGTTCTGTTGGATTTGGATGGTGGACGGGAGCTATCACAAGCTCACCAGCTACCTCTCCGAAGAGCTGAGTTGGTACTTGAGTGGCTTCTTCTCAGATAAGGCTTTCCTTGGGAGTATATGTGTGCTATCAGAAGGTAAATGTAATGACGAGTGACTTGTTCACCGAACAAAAGAAGTAGGAGTTTTAGGACAGAAACTTGAAAGAGGCAACCTCAGAAATAAAGCCTGAGCATTAGCTTTGTTTTTCTCTCAGTTAATTATATTCATAGTAAACACTATCTAATATTGCTCGTGAATGTGGTTTTTTTTTGAGCAGAGAGAGGAGAAAGCTTTTAAATGTTTGGTTTCTATTTCTAATATATCTAGACATATTATTATCAACTTAGAATAAATAATAAAAAATACACTAGGAGAAAGTCTGATCTGCCTTCGCAGTGTGCAGTTCCACCGATTACAATAGGGTTTTGTGAGAGATAAATCAATGTAAAATTAAAGCCCTTATATTTATAAAGTACTCTTTGATCAAGGGCCTCTGCATTGAATGAGTCTTACAATATCTAAAATATAATAAAAATGTCTTATTGAAAACATTATACAGGGCTGTTATAATAATTTGCTCAAGGCTGCAGATCAGAGGAATCAAGAAGCAATATTCAGTTCAGTTTTTTGAAGTGTTCCGACTGCAATTGTCTGTAACATGCTTGACTGATACTGCTAGAGTAGGGTAAAAATAAGTGTGAGAAGAAAACTATTGTGAGAAAATCAGTGAGCTGCTTTCATTATTGTATCTTGATACAATGGTGCTAATATAAAGTAACCATTGCTTTCAGGGTACTGTATTGGATTAACACTGGGGTAAAGAAAAATAGAAGTTCAATGCTCTGTTGTCAAAGACTGAGTGAAGAGTAAACTGCTGCTCCTTGCATCTTTTAAAAGCAAAAAACAAACAAAATCCTACCCACTCCCTAACTGTCGCAGTCGGATCTTTGTGTGTGTGGATATGTGTGTGTACTATTGATTGTACATCAGTACAGCTGCTGAAGAACTACAGTTTCCATGCTGTAGAATGGATTTGGCTATATTTCAAGACGTGCTTTTAACCTAGGTAGGATAAAATCTTTCTGTAGGACAGAAAACATGTTGCTTCAAGGTAGCTTGTTATAATTCCCTGTTGCCCTCAGCTTTGGTAGTAGGACCACTTGATAGTTTTAATGCAGCAGACGCTGTATCGCCATTCACCTTTATGGACTGAGATCTTCAGGCTAGTATTATCTCCCATGGTTTGCTCTCGCTCCCATCGTATGACTTGGGGGTTCAATCAGGGAGTTAAGTTTGGTGCTAGACAGGGAATATATCCCTGCCAGTGGGGACAGTCTGTGAAGCAGAAAGAGATAAGGGTTACTTCAGCATTTCTAGCAGAGGTAGATTGATCTTGAGTAACTGGGAGGTAAAACAGCAGATGAAATTCAATCTAGATGATGCGCCCTGGGGGCAAAAATATCTTAAATAAAATGATGGGCTTTGAACAGACTGTTACTGCTCAAGAACAAGATACTAGTATTGTCCTAAATGACAGATTTGACTTTACTATCTTGTTCCAGTCAAAAACAGTGAATTGAGGTTTGGAGGTAGTAGAGAAGGAATGGAGGGCAAAAGAGAGATCATTATTAGGCTACTGTATAAATCCATGGTTCAGCTGCATCTTGAATACTGCCTGGAGTTCTAACTTTTCCATCTCAAATTGGACGTTATAGAATCATAAAACATTCAAAAAGAGTGTCAAAAATGATCAGAAGGATGAAAAAAAGCTTCCATAGGTTGGAAGGGAGTGTAGAGACAATGAAAGCTTCAAGGAGTTATGAAGGGATCAAATGGGGTAAATAGCAAATAATTGGTTGTCCCTACACAAGAAACGATGGGTGTTATTTAACGGATGGTTGGTTCTTCATGCAACATGTAATTTGATTGTGGAACTCCTTGCCATGGGATTTTTGGGTGATAAAGAGCCAAATAGAAAACAAAACCCCCAAAGCAAACAAACAAAAATCCTACTGGACAGATCAAGGGCGGAGGGGGAAATCCCTTGAGGGATATTAAATAAACTATCACTTCTGGAGCCAGGAGACCATTTCAGGATAAGTTACTTTGTGTTTGCCCTTTTCATTCACTATTGGTCATGCTGAGCTAAGTGTATATTTGCTCTCATTGAGTATAACCATGCTTACTGTAGTCATCTGAAACAAAATAGTTGTGTGGTAGGATAAATTAAATATTTCAGTAGTGAAATATTCTGAAATAATCCATATTTTTAAATGGATTAATAAACTCAGAACACTTTGTATACAGCTTCACTTACACTCCCTTTGATTTCAACCATATTAACATCTGCACTTTGTAGTCCTGGGATCTATTGATAATAAGAGCAGGAGTGGAAGTGACTGATAGTCCTTTGACCTATTGCCTGACTGAGGAGTTAAAGCAAAGGCCGTAAAAACGCAGGGGCGAGAAGGCGAGCAGTAGCATTTTCCCGTATATTGCTGCATGAGTCTCCATGCTTTGTTTTGTTCTGAACAACACAAGGCTCATGGGGGCTGGTACAAGGACTTCGTCAACAAAGCCGATCTCTGGTCCTCATTCCAGAGAGAGGCAGTGATTTCTTTCTGTTAAGAGTTACTAGACCTCTAGCTGCAGGGTGGCTGGGCTAGCCACTTGCTGGGTGAAGACTCACCCTTACCATAGAGGACCCAGTTACAGAATATCTATCAAAGGATGCTTATCCCAACCTTACCTGCTGCTCCATGGGGGAGAAGATGGGAGTGCCGCTGCTGTGGGGCACAGAAGCCAAGCAGGAATATCGTAAAGATACTCTTTAAGAAAACAGTGCAAACATAAAATGGAGATTACAAAATGGATTTCTCTGGGGGTTAGGACTGATTTATTTTATGCAGGAAGGATAAATATGTGGATGTTTATCTGAATAAATGACTAGATTATCTTTCTCTGTGTTCCTAGAGTGTGTATACTCTCTAGAAATTGTCTGCTTAATAAATTAAGCAGCAGCAATGTTCACAGTGGAAAAAATTGAAATTAAACCGGCTATTGAACTTTTGCCACAGAAAGGAAATTATTTCTCCATAAACTAAACACATTTAAATAAAGCTACAGAAAAAGAAAGGGAGCTTTTTCTTTCCTCAGAAAGTCTTTTCCTTTAACATTAGACTATTTCCCTGCTTATTTTTTTGATAAAACAACTCTGTTTGCAAATATGTTGCCACCAAGTGATATGGACACTTTTTTCCCCCAAGTAGTAACTTGACTGAAGATGAATTTCCAGAAGAATTGCAATGAATTCTCAATTCATTCTGTGTCTATTTGGCAACTAAGTTCTTGTTAAAGAATATTGATAATGATTTAAAAAAAACACAACCCAACCCAAAACGTAGTTTTTTGGCGTCTAAAAACTTTCTTCCTTGTAGGTTTGAAACAAGGCTTGTAAGGAAAAATCTCATTTACATAATCTTAAATTTTAATTTTATCGTGGAAATTTTTAAGTTTATTTCAGAAGCAAAGATATCTGTTGAGCCTAAGTGAATGTATGTGTGTAGCAGACCAAACTATATTTATTTATTCTGTTGCTACACAAAATCCCTTTTTCGTAGTTCTAATGTTACTGTTGCCATAAAGTATTTGTCTTGTGTAATTAGAACCACCAAATTGGCATACATGTTGCATATCCTATAAATTTTTCTATTAGCCAAGAGTTATGTCCTAAAACATTGTGAATAATTTCAAATATTGTTTGTTTCTTGGAAAATCCTAAGACTGCACAGAACATTTGAGGTGAGGAAAGTGTTAAATCAACACAGTTCTTACCCACTGTGTTTCGTTCAACAGCATTAGAGTGGTCTGGCATCTACTTCAGTGGAAGGCAGTCGTGTCAAGAGAATGAGCAAATTAAAAGCAGGCATTAATTTCAGGAAAATAAATATACCTTAAATTGCGGGGGGGAAAGGAAATGATCATCCTTATCTGTGAACTAGCAATGTTTCCTAGTTCTGTTGCTCTGTGGCCTTGAAAACACAAGTGCATGAAGGTAAATGTATAAAATGTGTGCACTCTGTCTGCCTGTGCTTGTAGTTCTTTGGCAAATTTGAGTGGTCATTTTATTTTATTTAGTATATAACTTTCTATAAATCTGTGTGATGGTGAAGGCATGTGGTGTGATACTGAAGCTCTTTGATTTATAATGTCATAGTTGTTATCATTGCTGTTAATGCAGAGAAAGCTATGTTTTTGCTAGACAATACACAGTTGATAACAAAATCATACACAGTATTGCAAACATCCATATGCATTGCAGAGACGTTCAGATTGTTTTTGGTAGTTTTTTGTTAATGACTGAAACATGTTAACATGACCTTAGTTTGCCATTTGCACAATGCTAATTCTCTTCAGTTCAAACAAGAGTTGAATCCTTACATGGACTATTTGAGCACACTGGGTTGTAAATACAGCAATCTTTTCTCTTTTGGCAGTCATGGTAGAAAGCAGTTGCACTTTTGTAGTTTTTGGTTTAACACAGATTGCATTTTCGACAGCATGTGGTGTATATACTGTTAAACACTCTGATCAAGGTGTTATCTTGCTGACCTCTTGATTATGTCCTCTTATTTGTTCAAGTTCAATTATCACATTATCAACATCAAAGAAGTGGCAAATACATTTAGATAGCCTGCTGTGCATGTTATCCAGATATGTTAATTCATAATTATCCTTAAGAAAGGTAGTATGTATAAAACATTTTCTGGAGAGAAACAAGCACCCTTGTAAAGGTCTTTGGATGAAAGTGCGGTAAAGGTCTGATCAAGATAAATGCAAGGATAAATAAGGATATGGCAAGTGGCCAAGTGAAAATAAGTTTATGGGTATATATCATAATTCAAATAAAGGGTGGTTCCTTGGCTGTAGAAGTCGATTTGATTTTATTTTTACAGGGAAGTGCAGAAACTAGTCTTGTAACCATCCTGTGCGTCTCGATCAGCCTTTCAGGGACATGCAGGAAATCTTTAACGTGATTGTGAAAAAGATGACAGTTCTGCTTCTTCTATGATATTGGTAGGTGATTTATATATACCACAGATCTGACAATGACATATAAATTTACAGCATGAAATACTTACATCTGAGCTTTATCCAAGGTTTAACAATAGTGTTGAAGCCTCACTTTTTAATGATGACAACCTGGACAAGTATAAAAAGATACAGATAGAAAGTATTTCTAATCCAATGCTCCATCAAACACCACTGCATGAAGAAGAAGGAGGGGGGAGCGAAGAGAGAGAGGCCTTGGCCATTCTTGTTGCACCTCTCATTTCTCTTTGTTCCAGCAGCTACTACTGTAAATTGTGGTATAGACCTAAGAAGCAGGTAATTTCTCTTGTCATAATAGAACTCTGGAGTAAAAGGTCTGTTGGTGAAAGCCAGTCTGTGCTCTTATACGCAAACCATCTAATCTGAATCAGATGCTAGCAAGAAGTCAGTCTTCCTTTGTATTGTTTTCTGACAGAAAATATATATGCGTCATGTTTGAAGGATCATAGAGCAATTAATTGTTTCATCTCTTTCATGGTTTATTTTTGAGTAATATCAGCTTGGTTGGGAAGGTAATCACTAACCTGTGCATAAACCCAACTGTGGAGACAGCATAAAGCACCAGAGAAGTAAGCATACAATAAGCTTGTTTACATTAAAATGGTAATTTCATTACCACTAATAATGCTCTCCTACAACTTCTGAGGCCGATGTGCAGTGTTGACTTAGGATGAGGTACACTGGTGTTATGAAAAGGTTTTGTCAGAACATGAACTTGTTACCCTGGACTGCTCCCGCAGATCTGGCTTCCAAAGTTGAAGGTGGGTAAATTAAAAATTAAACATGGTATTGATTTTGTTACTGATAATGTGGTTGAAAAGCACTCTGAAATTGAAACAAAGAGTTGGTGCAGCAGAATTAACAGATGAAAATGACTAATTTCTACCAAAACTCTGTGCCAGAAACTCCATGCCAAGTTCTAAAGAAGGAAGAGTCGTTCTTTGCTGTGTCAAAGCTGTTAGAAAATAGATGGGAGAAGGACAGATTTTTAAGCTATATAGAAGTGAATGGAAAAAACAGAATAGACACAATAGTGATGCTCCTCTTAGTGCTGTTTCAGGGTGACTTTAAAAAAATCCTTCTTTTGGAACAGTAACACATTGTGGGCTGTTATTCAGTTTGCAGCCCACTCTAAATACCACATTATTTTTTTTTCTGGGTGGTACAGCTGATGAAGTTGTTATTCCTCACTTTGTTATTTTTATTCAGTTTTCTCCCCATCTTCTTGTGTGGCATGACTTTTTTTTTTAGTAAGTCTTATTTTACTGATTTCAGGATATTTCTCTATCAAGATCACTGTGCATTGTGAACTAGTGGTCGAAGTGCTTGCAAAGATCTTGGTGACATGCAGAGAGTATCTTTATTTTGCCATCCTTGTTAATGGAAGTTTTGAGCAGGATCAAGCCTATAATGCGTTCCTGTGTTGAAATAACGCGTTGAATTGATATAAAATTTTTGATCCTCAGACTTGCACTGATGGCTGTGCAGACAACTCTTAATGTTATGGCACAGCTGAGTTCTATGGGGTCCTGGGGAGGGACAGCATCCGTTGTTTCTAAAGATTTTGCAACAGGCAATGTAAATCAGTAATTTTAGATATGTAATATTTACAGAGTGCTCATACCTCTTCTGCAAAACAGTTATTGATCCATAAGTGAGGAAAGGTTGAAAAATCATTGGTGATATTTGTTTTATCTAGTTTGGTTACATAATGTGATTTCTGCTGTCTTTAAAAAATGCATGAAAGTCAAGAAATATTGCAGCTATTTCTTTTTCCATTTTCTGTAGCCCTGTCAGAGAATGAATTTGAGCTGGATTGATACAGATTGTTCTTGACAAATCCATCCCTTTATATAATGTTGTATGATGTTTTAGATGCTTAACATACTCCTTCCTTAATCATTTCTTTGAGTGTCTTTGTAGCTTCAGTCTTCTAAGCTTCGATTCCCAAGGTTCCCTCTAAAATTACATATTACATTTGCTCGTTATAGGCATAATGACTTTAATTGGCAAGTAAATAAAGCTGGAACTATTTTATTTTTATATGTGCTTACAAGGAAATAATATAAATGTAAAAAAATAAACCAAGGAAGGGAAAAATCAAAAAAAGGATTCCCCCCCTCCCCAATTTTCCTGTAAGTTACTTGACTGTTGATGTAGTATAACCAGGCTCAAAAGAGCTCTGACATAATTTAAATGTTAACTAGCTACTGTTGCTTTTTTGTTTCACTTTGCTTGAAAAAGAGAAGAGGAAAATAGTGTAAACTACTTATTTTCTTCTCGCCCTTCATTTCCTGTTTTGAATCTGTATGTTGAAAGAAACAACAACAACAACAAGAGAAAACTAAATATTAGAATGTCCTGAGGAAGTCTGTAGTGTTTCACATTAATTTCTGTGCAGTAGACTACAGAGAATGTAGACCTCAAAATTCCCAGCTGGAGGAGTCTGTATTTCTACAACTTGTAGATGCTTTATTGTATTTCTGTACTGTATTTCCACCTATTGCAGATGCTCTCCTCCCAGCTCTGGAGTAACATCCAGCAAAAGGTTTTGTTCTGTAGAATAAAAAATTAGTATAAAGACCTTGTTCCCATATTTACACATCGATATTAATAAATTTGTGTTCAGCTTGTACCAGCAGAGGATTAAGCAGCAAGACAGAGATTAAATCACAAGTGTTGTTGTGGTCTAACCAAATGTCACGTCATGGACAAGTGGAAAAAAATAAGTTGAGAAAGCTAACAGCATTTGAAAATCACTGTAATAAACAGCTGAAATCTTTTTATAAATATAATGTTTTTCACTAGAGTTTTTTAAGAGGCTGTTACAGTCTGGAGTAAAATGCTGCTTTGGAAATTCCTAAAAAGATTAGTTGTTAATGAAAGTGGTAAATGCTTTTCTCTGCCATCTTTCCAGCTATTGCTTTAAGGTCTGACACAGGTTTCTAAATAGTCACAAACCTAGATATGCAGAAGTCATATTTGATGTTTTGTTTTTAATACTGTATGAATATGTTTTTACTGTGCCTAGCTGGAGAGGCTTTATAGAGAATGAACTTCTTTCTTCCCTTTGTTGTGAAAAGTGGTATACAGGTACCTCCCACTCAGCAGCATTTCCAGTTCTCTCATGGCAGCCTGCAGCTGCTTTTTATTCACAGCATGCTTCTGGTGTCATTACTTCTCAGTTTCTGTCTTCTGCAAGCATTGGGGTTCCTCCCGAGACATGTCATCTCTATCACTGTGAGTCGATACTCATTTGCTTTCTTCCGGGTCCATAGCTCTGGCCTGTACAGCACCAGAGAGAGTCTCAATGTCAAAGCAGCTAAGCGGGAGTATAATACCCTGGGCAGTTGCTGGTGGGCTTCTGTTCCCAGGGTACGTAAGTCCTGAAGACAATTAATGGTAATTTACCCAACTGATTATCCACTGCTTTAAAACCCAGTCAACTGTTTACAATGAGCTCCTTTCAGTCATGCACTATGAATTTAATAAAATCATACTGGAAAACCAGCATCGCACTATGAGGGCTTTTCTCTCCGTGTGTGTCCCTTTATAGCCCGCTCAGAAATAAGGAGAAGGCAAGCAGTTTAAATAAGAGCAGGGAAATGGTAAATCCTGCCAACTTTCTTTATTTTCTTTTTTGTTCCACAAAGGTGAATAATACACAATAAACCGCATTTTCATCCTAAACTCTAATTCAGTGTGATTTATGTTAGGTTATTGTTGGTCATTTCCAGCTATGCTTACCAGAAGATTTTAATGTTGTTTATACAGTTGGTTTTGTTGAGTTTGGTCCTTCCCTGGAATCTGTTCATAGGAGGATTTTCACTTCAGAGACAACTTAGAAGAAAAGAGTCTTTATGGAAAAGGAAATGCACTTAACCAAGGTTTACATGCTTTTTTTCCCCCCAAAGCAACTTCTTAAGACCCTAGGGAGAAGTGTTCAATAGGAATAAGTGTAAGAAATGTTTCAGGAGCTAACAAATGAAAGACCATGAGGGCTCAGCTGCGTGAATGAGTTCACCCTGTTGGCAGCTTCGACGAGGAGTCATTGATAGGAATTTTCTGTGTTCTTGAGGGATATGGTTCATGGGCTGCTGGCTGAAATTTGTATTCATTTTGACTGTGAAAAACCTAGGCTCTCAGTGGACTCTCTCACCTTGGTGGGTTTGATAGGACTAATGATAAAAAACATCAGTGGCTTTCAGATTCTGCAAGATAGACCTGCCAGTCATTGTACAGTGTAACTGCTTCCCAGGGACTGTAGCCAAATTGGCTATTGTTGCTGAATAAATAGTGCTGGAAAGTCAAAGTTTGAAGATATGATTTTTATGTGGAAACTATACTGTGGGTGCTGACAGAAGGGGCAGATGTCTCTTGAATTGTCCATACCTTTCCCTAGGCCATAGTATATTCAAAGCGCTTGTGTAGTTCATCTTAAACCATACTACTGAAGATGTGTGTGTTAAGAAATAAAAACTATATGCAACAGATACAGATGCATCTGGTTTCCATCCCTTTGTTATTGTACACCTTCATTTATTTTAAGGTAGAAGTTTATTTTAGTGTAGCGGTGCATTTAAATTGGCAGAAGTGTGTTAAAGACTGGATCTTTTCATAATGATCAGGAGGTACAGATGTTTGTCATTACTAGGGATTTGTTGCACAGTCGTGGAAGAACCCTTCGTAAGATGAGTTTCCTCTTGAATGTGCAAATACTATCACAAAGTGGATGACTTCCCCCTTGACTCCATCCCAGAAAAGGGGCTGGCAGCTAGTCTACAGCAGGAGACTTTCAGCTTGGCTGAAAAATTGGTCCTGGAACTGAGTTGTATGACTTTATTTTTTACCCCCCCCAAGTGATATTTTACATTTGTGTGTATGCATTATATATAACGCATACATTGCATGTATGTGTATAAAAATATGTATCCTTATATGTATATAATTCAACTCAAAAAACAGGCTGGATAGTATTTGAAGGTTACTTTCCAAAGGGCATGCATAAATAGGCTTTGTGTATACCTTTTACATGAAAACTAGCTGTTTGTTTTCAGGTTTCTTTAAATGATAAATTCCTAAAGGCAAACTAGAGTAGAAAGTATGCATTGGGTTTGGCAGTTTTTAATTGTTTTGTGTTTTGTTGAAATGGTGATATAATCTTCTGGGCTAAGTCAATATTAGGAAACATTTTCTTTTTCTTGCCTCTTCTACTTCCCTCCCCCTCCACTCCAAGAGCACTGAGGAAAACTAATATTTTCCTTTAGTCATTAAGGTAAGGAGATTATTAGCATTTTATGCCACCGAGGTCACATCAACGCTTCACTGGAAATGTAGAGGAAATTAACTTTACAATTTTATGGCATGAAGTCTAACATTCAACATAGAGGTGCAATTCATAAAACTCTCATTTGCTAAGTGCCCTCATCCTCAGTTTCCAAATTCTCTTCTGTTGATACTTAAGAGGCATGTACTGAGGTTTACTTAAGCTCATTGTGCCTCATGGAAGGACATGTGTGCAAAGTATTAATATCCTGTGCTGAGGTTATAATCCTATTCTTAAAAGAGTATTTGAGCCCTAGGGTGGGACTGAACACTGGTTCTTTAAGTAATTAGTGAAGGAGTATTTTGAAATTAGTGCTGGAGTACAGACTGGTATGGGCCACCCAAGTGAATTTCAAGCTTTCTGTTCCAGCCAGTGAAAATCCTGTTTGACCTTGTGCTAGAATTGGGTTGATTTATTATTCCAAGTTCTGCATCCACCTGTAAGTGGTTTGTGCAAATGAAGACAAGATTTAAATGCTGAAGACTGTTCCCTTTGGTTTCTGCTTAAGCAGAAAAAACGCAGTTGGCTGTTGACCTTCAGGGCTACAAGACCCTGTTCTTGACAATATAAGGGAATCTGGCAGTAGGTCTGAAGGCCGCTGGCAACACTTGAAATTCTTAATTTCAAATGGGAATTTTCATCATCAGCTTTAGAGAAACACTTCTTCCTTCAGAATCTGCCTTCAGAGGTTAAACCTGCAGACCTGCCTCTCAGTCCAAGTGGAAAGATGGTTGTAATTCTGTAACTCTCCACCGGGGAAGAGGAGTAAGGTCATTACCCATGATTGGCAGTGCTAAAAGAGCAGCTGGAATTTATACTGCTTGTGAATTTTTGTTGATTGTTGAATGGCCGACTGGGAGGATATTTCATCCTAGGGCGCTTCCTAGGTGTTTTATTGAGCTGTGGCATTGCATGTGTACTGGGTTTACGAGCCAGGTAATACCATGTTAGTGTCTTCTAAAATGGGTATGTATTTTAGAACTTTTGATTATTTTCATAGTGTCATAAACCAATAATCTTTGTGATATAAAACACTATTTTCAGTAAACTGCTGAAAGAACTGGTACTCTTTTCAAATTGATGCCTACTAGCAGCAGTAACCTGAACAGACTCAATTGCAGAGTTTTGGGACTTTTTTCAACCTGGCTTGTTGGCAGGTTCTAGAAGGAAATGAAGCAATAAAATTGTATTAAATGTAAGCATCAAGGACAAGGCCACATCGCCTTGAATTTTGGTTTTACCCGATTGCAAGGGAGGTTGTTCCAGAATAATTAATGCCAATCACGGTAGAGGTGGGAATCATGATATCAACAGGCCACTTGAAATAATCTTGCCGCACACCTAAAGGTGAATGTGTGTCAAAATCTTCTGCAGCTCTGACTCTGTGATTGCTGAGGTAGGTGCTATTTTTCCAGAGACTGGTCAGTGGTGCAAATACAACCAAATTTCTGTTATTTCCCCCTCTCCTTCTTTTAAGTTAGATGAATTCCTAGTCCTTTTCATAGTTAGTTTTAAGGGGTGATAATGAGTACTATGCCTGAAGGTGTTTAAGGTACCATACATGTAATACAAGAGTGTAAGAAACAGAAATTCCGTGGAATGAAGTATTCTGCAAGATGCGCTTTATTTATTTGGAAGTCTGATTACTCAGTGTAATTTCTAATAAAAAAGAAAAAGTGATTACACTTCAGCTTAGTGCAAAGAATCATGATAAAAATAGAATGAAGAGAAGATAAGACACGGATGAACAAAGAGTGGAAGTCTAAGAAGGGAGTGTTACAGATGAGATTCTGTTTTCCAAAAAAGGGGTGTTTTGATATTTAATGTTGGTCAGAATAGATTGGACTGATAAAACTCCCTAGTCGCTAATCACAACTGAAATGGCAAAAGGATACCAATTTTTCAGATCTTCTTTCATTACTAAGAGCACAGCTGTATTGGTTTTCTAGTTTATTTTCACTTTTTATGAGTTTGTAAGGTGGATATGGGACCTGGTTTTTGATGGTGCCACTAAGGAGACACGTGTGGCTCACCCACCTTGGACCAGCAGTCACCAGCTGGTCAGCTTCAGAAATCTGATAGGATTCCAGATTGAATGGGTGTTACTGGGAGCAGGTGGAAGGGAGAAATGTTTCTGAGGGTGCTCAGACTTTGTTAGTGCCTCGTGGCCTCTGCTGTCTGCTCACAGTGAGGAGCAGCCCCGAGGTGCTTGCTATTGTCTGAAGTACTGTCTGCATAATGTACTTACACTGGTGTGATTAAGGAACATGTGTCTAATAAACATGGTTATAAACAAACATCAGTATTCCTTTCTCTCGAGCCTGCCTCAGAAGGGATTGTGATGTGTCAGGCTGGATATAACGAGTTGACTTCAGTGCAGAATGACAGATGAGCAGATGCTCTTGTGCCCAGATTCAGCACACTTTTGGTTAAATACGAACATCTGCAACCTGAAAAGCCCAGGCAACAGTTTAAGGACCTGCATCATCCATAAAGCCAGCGGGGATGATAGGCATCCATAAGTATGTTTAGTCAGAAGTAAACCAACATATTTAAAACAGAGAACGTGTTAGAAGGGAAAATCTGAAAAGGGTCTCACCCTTGTTGTAGGCTCTTTCTGTCCTCCTGGCGAGAGCAACACAGTGCTGTGAAGTGCCGTTGCCAGTGGTGAGGCTGCCCTTCGAAGACAGTTGTGCATGTGCTCTGCCTGGCACAGAGGTAGATCCAAACTAGAGAGAGGGAGCATCTTGTTGGGAAGAGGACTGTACAGCATACTGCTGTATATCGCTATGCTGTGCCTCTGCCTGTGACAGTCACCAGAACTGCAGATACAGGGCTAACTCACATGCTTTCGTTGCCCCTAGGACTCTGGCATTTCCCAGGTGGTGCTTTTGCCACTGCAGGCAGCTGTTCCTAGGGCTGAGCTCCTCTCTCCTGAAGGGAGAAAATTCAAGTCTCAGTCTCCAGTCCAATATCTGCAAATTACATTTTAAATTTTGCTTTCTGTATACCACAAGTTACTTTTTAATTAAATACTCTTTCCTAAATAAGCTTTTAGAAACATACAGAAGTATTTATTGAGTAGCATGTACAAGAGACAGTCAGTACAATGTAAGGGCATATTCCAAACCCCACTGAAATAAATTATAAAACTCCCATTGACTTCAGTAGGCCTTGGTCCAGGTATTAATGGACAACAACATTAGGCAGAGTACCTGCTTAGACATTAACTGTTATGTCTAAGCAGATGCTGTGCCTTCCTTCTGGCTGGTATTTAACTTCTGGAGAGCATGTCTTTTGTTGACAAAAGCTTTATTCTCGAAGAGACTGGTTCATTTTAAAGTTTGGATGTTGCCCTTGTCAAGTATAGATAACAATAATTATTGCTGCTGAGATATATTATTACACTGTCCTACATAGAACTACATAATCAGCCCCTTTCTAAATTGGCATGTTTATTGGCAGTAACAATAATGGTTTGGCAGAGTGCAGAGATGCTATTGAGAAGAGTATTGGGTACACTGGCTTAAAAATCTGGATTTAAGAAATATTGTTGGGGGAGAAGACTACTACCCTGAATTATTATGTTTTCTTTTAGACCACATGGAGCAAAAGATTATTGAAACTCACCTGCTTTTATGTATGGTAGCAGATTTCTTGTGATTTCTTGTATGCTTCCTACAGTACTGTGAAGAATATATACATTGGACCAGAGTTATTTTCAGCTCCTCCATTCCTAATTTAAGCTCCCTGATTGCCTCTGGTCCTTAGCAAGGGACAGCTGGAGTTTGCATCATACTGCCTCGAGCTTTCTTGAGCGAGGATGACAGTATAACGTGCTTCAGCGTACTGTAACAGCACTTGTTTTGACTTTTTTTGTGCAGGTGCCCACCTGGAAGAGCTGTGCAGCTCAGCACATGGTGTAGATCTGCTCTTATGCCTACTGGCACGAAAAAGGCTGGTAAAGATCTGTGTGGGGTTTCCCCCCTGCCCCCGCCTTTGTATTTGACTTCCATTCTCGGGGGCTCTGCAGAGAGTGCACTACTGAAACCACAGTGCTTCACGTTGTAGGCTCCAAGGCTGAACCAATAGTTCAGCATATTTTTTGAATGTGTTGCCAAATGTAAGTAAATATCAGGTCATACCTCCTCTAGACTCTATCCAATTGTACAAAATACAGTACTTAGGAGCCCTGTAATGGACAGCTGCCAGAAAGTGGACATTGATACGGGTGTGATGAGCTCTCTGCTGAAAAAGGAGCTCTTCACGTTGCTGCTCGCTCCTCTCTGGTTCCTTACACCAGCAGAATGCTGTACTCGCAGAGACATAAACACTTCAGGTTTAAAGGGGATTACATTAAGATTAAGTACAATGACTCCTTCCTGCTACTTACAAAATAGATCTGGGGGAAAAAAAAAAAAGTTGCTTAAAATGCTACTTTCCCCTCGCATGCTCACTGCTGAGGGAGTGTGACCTAATGGCTTGCCTTGGCAGGGTTTCCCCTCCCTGCCGTTTCTCCCCCTGCAGCTGCTCATTTTGGAGCCCACGTGGCTGCATGCGTTGTTGAAAACCACAGCTGCCCTGCATCCATTGTAAGCTCCAGCTATTGATTTAGATCCTCCAATTTTCATGTGTTGAAAGAGAAAATGGTTGTTTAAAAAGGCATTTGTACGAGTCCCAGAGTCAGCCAGGGCCTTGTGCTCGTAGTGTCTCCCCATCTCTGGTCCTGGTTTTATTATAACAAACAGAAGCTAATAAACTAGAACAAGAGAAATATTTTGAGAGAATATGCAGATCTGTTGGGTCAGGCAGATTTAAATAAAAAGGTCTGAAAAAAACCCCTTTCCCATCTCCAGTGGGTCCTTGAAAGGTTGGACCTTTCTTCTGACCTTGCTTTTGACTACAGCTGCTGAGAAGAGCTGGTGTCAGTGGCTTTGAGGGTTGAAATAACCTCCCACACTGCCCTCTGTAGCCTCAGCCACCTCTCTGAATCATCATCTCTTTTGGGCCTCCTGTGGCTATGCTCCTCTAAGCACAAACCCTGCTCCTCTCAGAGATGTGCAAATCCACATTTACGCTGCAAGCTCTGTGCTTGGCAGTGTCTCTTTCCTACCTGGCATATGTGATGGTCCACAAGCTTGCTGTGCTTGATGTGCTCAGCCGCCGTAGGGGAACAGCCCGCTCCCCATCGCTGAAAGGATCTTGCCAGTATTGGAGTGCAGCTTTCCCTGTGCACCCTCACCCTTTCGAGCAGAATATGGTAGATGTAGCATTTGCACAACAAGCAGGGGAAGCACGATAAATAGTGCTACTGCCCATCACATCACTTTACGCGTGCTTTTTAGCACTCGAGCATTTATTTTAAAAATCTGGAGGGATTTTTTTTTTTTAAATTAATGTCACCTCTTGTGCATCGTGCCTCTGCTTTCTTGTCAAGCAGTTAAACACTGCAGACTTCATAGAGCTTTTCACAGGTTGTTATATTTTGTTGATATTCTGGTAGTGAGTGAGGAAGATAGAGAATATAAAATCAAGACAGCTTGGGATCGCTTTCAGGGAGTCCTGATTCTCGGGAACTGTTTTGGATATACCCTGAAGAAAAGCAGTGTTCGCTTAGGATGATTTGAATGACGTTTTCTGGGACCCCTCCCAGGGTTTATTGTGGTTGCTTTATTTCATTTGCTTGTACCATTATGGCCCTGCACCCCTGAATGTCCCATGATGATCTGCCCACTGTCTTTAGAGGTGTAGAGCAGGACATGAATGGCTGACCAAGAGGAACGCTAGCACACTATCTGAGCAGCTGCAGAGCTGCAGTTTCTATGATAATCGAGCACATAAATATTTTTCATGTAGGTAACTGGAAGGTAAAAGTAGTAATACAGTTATCTCTCCATGCTTTTTCCCCAACCCACGCTCCTACCCCCAAGACTTAGAAAGGCATGCTGTAGAAAGCATAGCTGAGCAATTGGAGAATCAAGTAAGTATGCTCTGAATCATGGCTCTTGAGGTTTTGAAGTTAAACCCAGGAATCTGGGGCTCTAGGCTTTGCTAGTTTTTCCATGTAATCTAAAGTGAGGTTGTTTAACAAAACTCCTTTGCAAATGGAAAATACTGTGCTCGCAGAGACAGCTGGGAGTAGTTTTTTCAGTTGAAATCTATCTGCCTGTGCCACTATAAGGACTGACAGATAGAGGTGTAGCATTTTCCATATATTTGAAAATTTCAGTTGCATACAGTAAATATTGATGTTACAAAGAATTGGAAATACATGCTGTTACCATACCAGAAGTGGTATTTTGAAATTAAGTATTGCCAAATCAACTTCACTGTGAATTTTATTATAGTATGTTAAATTGTGAGTGTGGTAATAAACTGCAAAATACATTTGATTTGTTTTAAATCTGCAAGCGGAATGAAAGAACTGTGAATTTATATCAAAATAAGTGTTTAAGGTGTACCTGTTTTTAATAAAGTGAACTATTTGCTGCAAATTATTTGTACTGTTTAGAGGCAGAATTAGAGGTCTCTGTCTAAAGGTAGAATAGAGATACATCTGCATATACTGAGTGTAGTTCTAGTGTGCGTGTTGCCTGCCACAGAAATGCAGATACACCTCTACATTTACTTCAAGGATGGGATGAGGTACAGATCAGAAGCAGACTTCACCTATGGATTAAGGCTGGGAGTGAAGAAAGGAACTGACATCTCCAACTACCCATTTCTTCATGCTGGATGTAACGTTTTTGTCCTTTGGGAGAGCTGCTGACTTGTCGTGGGATGTGTGTTGTGCATTAGCAGCCGTATAATTTGGATGACCTACATGTGCCCATGGTGTGGTTTATATTGCATCCACACTGGAATCCTGTTGTGCCTAATAGTTGGGAGTTTATGGTGTGCAGGTTTAACAGCTGAGGTTATGCGTGCAGTATATGATTCAGAGTGCGCCTTCGTACAAAGCGTGTTTTATATGCGTTGCGGAATTGGCAGCTGACTCTTACACTGTGGAAATTATTGCACTGCGGGCACGTTTTGGGGAATTGACGGCATGAGGAATCTTGTCTCATGTTTGGAAGTTTGGCACGTCAGTATTGATACTGAAGGGCCAGCTTTCTGGATTTGGTATGGAACACGTGTTTTCTAATTTATCGTTCTCTCATGTTGTACGTATGATCTGCCATATATTCTGTGCCAGTGCTCTCACTTGGCAGTCTCTATTTTGAGCTGTAGTCAAAGTCTCCTTAGGGAGGCTGTTTATATATCACTGCATGTACAAACGGCACTACTGGTAACTGTAAAAAGAAATTCAAGAAAGCTAAAAGAGGTTGTGTTTTAGAACACAGTATCTTCTGTGTAGTTAGGGCACTATATTCAATTCCCTCCTTGTTTACCCCTTGGATTGCTCCTTATCTGCAACAAGGAAGACGCATGAATAGTTCCCTTCACCCCTTGCTTTCCTAGTGAAAGAAATTCATTAGGAAAACCTGTTTTTTTGCAGAAATGAAATTCTGCTGTTTATAAAGATTTATCCTAGCAAGGTGAAATAACATCATACATGAATAAAAGCTGCATCCAACTCTTAGCAGGACAACATCTACTGCTCAGAGATTTCCAGTATGGTCTCTTTAGATGTGCATTCTCACTGAATGTAGCTTTCATGGGACTTATTTTATTTTTTTGTAACCCATTGTTTCACTATAACCCTGTAGCTGAGGTGTCGCAATGACTGGCGTTAGCTGCTTGACCCGCATGTGACTTCTGGAAAAGCTTGTAAATCTGTGAACACCCGTTTTTTTGCAACTTGAAGACAAAGTGACTTCTAATCATGTCCCAGAGAAGCCCCTCTGCAGTATGGAGAAAACACTGAACCTGAGGTTTGACTATCATTCACTTGCAGATTTTCATTAGACTCAAGAAACAGTGTGGAGTATGGGTGCTTCAAAAATAATTAATATGTATTCAGTTAATGACTTGTCACTCTGGCTTTCTTTTGGAAAAAGGAATAAAAAACCCCTTTCACGTACAAATTCTCAGCTCTAGTCAATCAAAAGTTATAAGGAAGCATATTAGAACTACTGTTACTACAAGATATGTGGTTGCTTAGTTGTTAATTGGGAAAGGTAAGTTGAATGCACAAATATAATTACAGCTTTTTTTGTGTATGAGTAAACCGGCAATTACTGGAGAAAAATGTTACTGACACACAGGACCCTTATTTAGATAAACATTTCCAGTGATACCAATGCAAATACAAAGCTATTGATCCTCAATATCCAGCTTTACGTGACTCTTGCTGTTGTCTTAATTATGATTCTTCAGCTGGCATGAGATGAAGATCCATACTGTAAGTGTCCTGGAACAAGTGACGAGAAGGTTAACGGGTGTTTTGTCATTTCTGCTTATGTTTTATTTGAGGCAGAAGTTCTTACAAGCAAATTGAACTGAAGAGATTGGTGTATAACTTGATAGTTACTTGCGCAAGTTGAAGACTTCACTTGATAGAAAGTCTGTGGTTAGTAGTGTAGGCTTCTTTAACTTCTTCTGGGGATGTGTGGAGGGATCTGTGCTGGAAATTCCTAGAAGAGAGATGTTGGGAGGATGTGAGAAGCACAAACTGAATGGTACAATGAAGCTACTGAAAGATGAGCTAGTCGAGATGCACACACTACTAGTGCAACAGGTTTTTTCCCAAATGACAATAAAGGTGTCAGAACATTGCAGACTGTAGAAAAATATACCGATGTCTGCCTGTGATGCTGGCTAATAGCCAGACCCTTGGAATAGGGTGTTAGATATAGGAATTTCCGTGTCTCTTCCCTCTCCCTGCCCTTGCCCCCTTCCATCCCCCTTTCAATAAATTGCTGAAGAGGCTATCTTTTACTGTTCAGACATGTGTCTGTGAGAGACAGGCACTTTCCACTGTGGAAGAAAAAGAATTAGTTCACTGCCTCTGGAAAGCTGATACTCTGCAGCTGAAGTCTAAGTTGTCTTAATGGGTTTTATACCACTAGATAGCAGGCATTCTGCTCCATGACAACTCTACTTTTGAAACTCGCTGAACGTACTTAATGGAAATGGATGTAAAGTGTAGTGATTGTTAAACTGTGACGCTGAGAGACAGCACCCTTGAGGTAAAATCCTCCAAATGAACTGCAGCTGCAGAATAGTTGCAGGATAAGGAAATTTGTCATATAACCACTAGGATCCTACATTGTTCCTGACTGGCAGAAGACAAGATACAAACAGTCTGTAGTTACCTAGACTCAGAAACGGAATTTGCCAGTTTAGGAGTGAATCTGAAGTCCTTTTTGTGTTTGTATTTTATCTTTGTAAATATCTGATTATATTGATGTGCAAAGAAGCCTATTAAAAGGTCAAGTTAAATACTCACAGCCCTTGCAGTAAACAGTGACAAACCCTTTTTTACAATTTGTAATTTTTTTTTTTTCTTAAGAGAACATGACAGTGTCTTCCCTTCATTTACCTACTGTTTAAGAACTTCAGCAGGAGTATCGTAAATTCTTCCTGACCTTGTTGCAATGTTGTCCTTCACTTTATGATGCATTAAGGTGTGATAGGGTGCAAATCTGAGCAGCCTAAAGCTGTAAACAGGGCAATTTTTTAGTATCCAAGTTCACGCTAAGCTTAGTTGTGTGCCAAGCTGGGCTTACGCGCTTGAGCTGCACTACTCAGAAAGTTTGGCTTCATAGAGAAGTGGGGACTGCACGCTTTGCTCAGTGCCTCCTTTTAGAACAGAGCAGGAACTCTACCAGCCTCGAAATTAACAGCTCGTAAATTGGCATGTTACATGCTCGAAATACGGAAATCTGCGTGAAAACATTTCAGCAGGTTTACTAGTGAATTCGGGTATGAAGACCCTTTCATTAAAAAGCAAGTTGTCTAACGGGATTTAGACACCAGATACTCTGAAATCTGTAAAACTGAAGTTAGATTTAGGCGTCTCTGTGCTGTGTGGAAGTGTAATTCATGATGCTACTGGGAAGGTGGAGGAGTGGGATGTCTGGGGGTTTTTATGCACCTTTGTAGTTTTGCAGTCATAGTAGTGTTTGAAGAGGACTTGCATGGCACTAGGAGTTCAGGGCTGATGTCTCTGAGATACCACCATGATAAATAACTAACTAAGACATTTTGATGAGTAGAGTCCTTTGTAATGCAGTTCCTTTAGAAAATGGTAGATCAGACTCCTAACTGATGTTCTTCAGTATTGTTCCATGGCTTGAGTATAAATATATGCATATATATCTCTCTCAACCTTCTGAGATTTTGCTCTGTATTTCTAAGTGCTTCTTCACTGAAGTGCATCATGGTGACCTGAGAGCATTTCTGTAGACCAGATTGTTGGCTGAAAGGATCTTTGTGCCCTTCAAGATTGTGATTTTAGAATAGTCCTCTTTCTTTTACATTTTGGTGTGTATTTTTTTTTTTTCTTGTTTGAGAAGAGGTCTAGGGAATTGTGTTCTTTATCTGAAATTGAAACTATCCTAGATGAAATCTCAACACTTACTTTTATACGCTCTACATACTTTAATATGCTTCTGGCTATGAAATAAAATGCATCTTCTCAACAAAATAGCTTCTTTTTTACTGCTGTTTCACTCTGCAAAGCATCTTCTGCAATATGTTTAACTTCCCAGTTGCAATTCATCTTAGTTAATACACTACAAGTGTAGAACTTGTATTAAATCTGCAAAATGACTGTTCACCCCAAAATAATCTCACTAAAGAAACTCTGCTAAAATCTGTTAACATATCCTAATAAAAAGCTGTAATGGCTTTAGAAAGTTTTGAAGAAATGCTATGGAACTGTAAAGCATTTAGCAGAATTTATTTTATTGCACTTAGGTGAGCAAGGTATGAGGACAGTTGCTTTCAAGTTGTAGCTGTGAGAGGCACAGCTTGAGGAGAGCGTTTCTTCTGAAGCTGGTGGTACACCAGCTGAACCAACCTTCTTCTTGACCTTGCTCACAGCATAACTGTCCCCTCCGGGGCTGCCGTCATGCTCCTGTCACATGCCTGGCAGCATGTGCCTCTGCGTCTTGCTCTGTCATGCTACCAGGTAGGCAGGAGAAGTTATGTACGGGCTTACTCTCGTTGTGGTGTACCCCAAGCAGTGTGTTTTAGAGCACTGGCTAGAGTAGATGGGCTGCAGTGCCATAGTTTTGGGGACTGCTTCCATGGAAATGGCCCATCTTTTGTGCTCGTGCTCCAAGGAAGCTGCTTCATGAGACATGATTAAAAGAATATGCTTACTTAAAAGTATAGATTTACAGTACTAAGGCTATACAAAAAGAAAACCATAAAAAGCATTAAGATTATATTTAATAAGGATTTCTCTTGGCTTACAAGGCTGTTGTGTCTTGGGGAAATATTAGAACTATGTCCTTCCCTCTTCTGTTTTGAAACATGCCTAACAAGAGCTACGTAGAAAAGTCTCACCGGATGATCTGCTGCTCTTTAGCCCCAGATAAGAAGGCTTTGCTGCTCCTCTCTTGATCTGCCTCTCATTCCTGCGGCTGGGCACTGGAACATGGCTTGTTATTGCTGGGGATTAAGTTGGTTTCTTCTCTTCTCCTTCTCAAGGTCTTTTGAAATATGTATGCCTTAATTGGTGTGCTTCCAACTTTAGCTTTGCAGGATTTTTTTACCCATTTATTTTAGCCCTTTTCAGATATGGCAATAAAATTTTTACAGATTTTGTGTTATAGCTGTTGTTAGTCACATGTATTTCTTAGGCATTGCTGAAATTTGTTTATTTTCTGCACAATATATGTTTAAATCACATCTGAGATTCTCAAATAATGATGAGGAAAAAACCCACCCCCTCCTCCATTTTAGGGAATTCTCAGGGGACTTGTCAGGTGAGGTGGTGTCTTGTATGTTCGGGTGCTCATGCATTCCCATTTCATGAAAGAGAAAACACGTGGGAACCCATTATAACAACAAGAATGGGCTCCCTGCACCAAGCTGAAGACTTAGAACAAGAAGGAAGGGATGGAAAATAATTAGTAGACCAAAAATTGTGCATGGCTAATATCTTTGTGGAGATGCGTGTAAAATAAAGTGGGAATTAACTTTGTGCTAAGGCTGCTGTGGCATGGAGGAACAGCAACATCATAGCTTCCAGGTTTGCTATTTCTCCCACTGCGCTGAACCTTTTCAGCGAAAGGCGGGACTAATTAAGCTAGATCACCAATACCAGGCTTTTCTTGCGAAACATGCGAAGGATGGTATTTATCCATACTTTGGTGAAAGAATCAAGATGAATGGGCAAGATTGTGCGTATGATGATATTTTTAAGTTTGGAAAGTCTGATTGTTTGACAGTAGTATGATGTCACAGCATCTGTAATGATAAGCAGCTAGCTTACAAAAACTTTCACTGGCTGTTGTTTGAATGTGGAAGAATTTATCTAAATTTTCAGTAGCACTATTTAGCAGGTCATCGTGAATGAAGAAATAGCATTTTTACCATCACCTCGGCTTCACTGAAATTTTGGCTAAATAGAAAATCTATGATCTTTTCTTCAGTTGGCTTTTCTGTGATTCATTTATTTAGTGGTGGCTACTGTATTTTTTTTTTATGTCTGCCTGTTGTGAAATTCTGGACGTGCAGCATCTGTAAGATGTGCTGTTGCAATAATTACCATGACAGGATGCAGAAAATTGTTGACCAGACTTAAAATAATTTTATAAACATCTTATGATAGCTGAATTATCAACATCTCTTTCCTTACAGAGAAAACTTCTGTTTTAGTTAGTGTCACTTAATCCAAGCGAGAATGTAACGATGGAGGAAATCATGTGTACATATTCATGTTTTATTTCAAAATCACATGCATTTTGTATGTTTTCTGCATATTAAACTAGATGATGGAGAAAAGAAAGAAGATGCTTTCTCTTTTCAACATCAGAGAGACTGAATCATGTAGAAGTTTTTTGAAAGACTGGTGTCTCTTGGTTTCAGTTAGCAACAGTGGTATTCTAGAAACCTTCCAGGCACAAAGAGGACACTCACTGCTCCTTCACTGGAAATTTTATAAGCCCAGGTTACAAGGATAGGCAAGGATTAAGAAATGAGCTTGGCAGAATGATCCTTCTGCCTGTCTCCCTGCCTCACTTGAGAGAACACAGAAGAATATAAACGTAGAGGTCTACATTCATTTTATTGTTAAAAGATTTTAAAAATTTCTGGAGTTTTGCAAAGTGGTTATTCACTGTTCTGGCTCAGTAATGAAACTTCGGTGATGGAGCCTGGTGAGAAAAAGGAAAGAAGCTTGTTGAGCATGTTTGTTTTTTGGTTTTGTTTTTAAATCATCTGCTTACAAGGATGGTGTTGATTCATTCAACCCTCCATCTGTGAACCACTTGGCATGGGGTGTTTCCATTAATGTAGACTTGAGAGGAGGGAAAAGACAGATTTGATCCTCCTACACACTGTGACATGCTTTGCCCTAAGGCAATATTCAGCCCCAGCCCCAGGCACTATGTGAAAGAATGAAAGGTAAGATGTTCATGTATTTGTGGCAGTGGAGGTGGTGATGTTTGAGTTGGTGGTGTAGTTATCAACACCTACCTCTCAGTAGCTGCTGATCCTAAAATGTGTTGTTCACCTGCAAAGCTATTGCTGGTGGGCAAGTCTGTAAGTGCATCTGCAGCTTGCTGTTCAGTAAGAGGGACATGTGAGCACAAATGGATGGCGTTCCCAAAGCGGGTGTGACAGTCACATGGCCATCTGCTTAATGATGCAAGTGAATTCTCAGCTCTTGCAGTAAAATAAACAATTGTCATGGTTTTAAACAACACATAGTATTATTTTGTGCTCAGTTTCCTTCCAAATTATTTTGTGACTATTTGAATTACATATTTAGAATATTTTGCAGTAGCCTGTATAAAACAAAAGTTCTATTAGAAAAAAAAAAAAAGTTGCAAGGAACTATAGTCATCTCTAACTAAATGCAGACGTCCTGAGATGAACAAGGAAGTAAAAAAAAAAAAAACCCAAAACCAAAAACAAACCCAAAATCTATTGGAGAAATGTAAAGCACTGTAAATAATCTCAAATACAGCTATAATAGAATAAGATCAGTCCACTAATCTATACTTATTCATGTAACAAATAGAGTTCAGAAACTCAAATTTAATTTATAGGTTGTGACCTGAATGCATATGAAAAAGCTGCTAAATGTCTTATGTAAGAAATTCCAATGTTTCTTACATTTTCATCAATAATAGGATTTCCCTCCCTATTTTTTTGTTTTAAGCAAACAAAATTATTTTCTGATTCATTCCTATTCAAAGTTTTGCAGAAATACAGATCTTCAAACTGAATTACAATTTCTGTTTAAACCATGGGATAAAGAATCAAATTTATATAGAAGTTGAATGGATTTCATAGACAAATATTACCATTTAAGCTAAATGTCATTGTAGCCTCACCATGTAACTAGCTGAAAAAATGACAGTTTCCTAGGACAGAATATTTTCTGCCACCCTGCTGAGGTGTAACACACTGCACACGTTGACTTGCTCATGTCAGACTGCCCTTCGCAACATGGTAGAGTGTAGTTTCTTTTCTGATTAACTGGCTTTACCTCAGGAAGAGGAATAAAGCAAGTTTCAGAGAAAATTAACACCACGACTTTCAGCTCCTGGAATTCAGTCAGCTAATTACTGATGTTTGTCGTTAGAATTGGGAGAATGTATGATCCCTTTGACTCCGGTTTTTGTATTTTTATTTCTCACTTAGATTGAAATGTCAGATACCTGCAAATGGTATTGCACTAATAATTAATTCAATCATAAAGATACCAGCCATGGCTGTGTAGCCTTTTCAGTAAAAACAATTGTTTGTTCCAGCTGTGCTCTCCAGAGCAGTCTTTGCAACATTAGGATTGGAAATCTTTTTTTTAATCCAGATTGTTGTATATTTAATTGTCTTTCATTAGTCCTTGCTTTTTTATTTTATTTTCCCTTTATTGTGTTTTAAGTTATTTTTCATGTCGGTACTTTCTGCTTTCAAAATTGTTTCATGCAAGTTAAATTATCCAAACCATAGGAAGATTTAGAACTTCAAATTAAACCACATAATTTATCCATTGTGAATTTTTGCCATATTCCTTAAAATGTGTGAACAGAAAGAATCACAGATGTATGAAATCACACATTTCAGCTTTGGTTTCATTAATATATAGCTACTGGAAATAAGAGTATCAGTATATGTAGCATACAGATTGGAGTGATTTATACGTTAGCGTGCTTGGGGACTGATCAGACTCCGGATCAAAAAAGGCTGACCAGTGAATAATAAATTGATATGCCTTTTCAGCTGAACTCAATCTCTTAGGAATGCACTGGAAAATAGAAGAGATCAGCAGATACCGTGTGAATGAAGATTGTGGAAAATATCTTTCCAGTAATCTGACAGCATCACTGCATATGAAGTTTACCAGGGTGAGGTATATGAAAACCAGTGTTGTATAGCAACGTCCATTTGGATTTTGAGATATAAATAGTGGGCTACATCAACACTGAAGTCTGGGATTTATCTGCTCCACCTAAGGTAGCTGAAAGTTAGATACCTACATCCATGTTAATTTTTCTGGGCCCTTTGTTTTGTTGATGGGAAAAAAATCGGCACTTCTCCATGGCTGATTCCACCCTAGGATGCAGGTGTTTGAGACCTGCTGGATGAGGTGGAGTGGTAATCTTGCATTTGTCAAAGGAGGATGGGCATTCCTTTCTAAAAAGTTAGACCTCTGTGAGACATCATGCACAGGGCACCCGAGTTTGAATTCCTTTTTGAATGTGATATGGTAAGGAGTACATGCAAGATAAGGGCATGCTGGAACATATAGAAAGTCAAGAGAACTTTATAACTAGAATCTGAAAGGTAAGAGGAAACTAAGCCTTTGCATTGTCACCTGGGAAGGCCCAGGTTTTTCACATTTTTGTTTGGTTTTGGCTACTGTGCTTTATGTGTGTGTAGGGAGAAAAGTCTTGCGTTGCTGCTGTGCTTGTCCCTTCAGCTTTTGTCATCTTTGCCCTTCTGCAAGTAAACAAGTAACCAGTTTTTGTCATATTTATTATGCTTCTGGGGCTTCTTTTTGTTCCTATGCTGCTAACGTTTTCCATCTGTGTGCTATCATACACAAAAAACCTGGGAGGCATTGGATAAAGTAGTCTGCAGAGATTATCTCAATTGATTGCAAACATACAGGGTCTGATTCTGACATCCTCTTTATGCAGTTCCTCTGCTACACTGTCTGTCCTCTCAAATACATAAAGCACTGCAAAATTATTAAGAATGAAAGAATCTGACCCATTGTGACTCAGCTTGATTAGTTAAAATAATTAGAAAGTAGCTTACAGGAGATGATGTAAAGAGAGACTTTATGGCATGTCTTGTTAGAATGATTAAGATGGAAACGCCTGAAGCAGCGTGGGTAGAGGTAGATACTATGAGCTTCCCTACCACAAGAGTATGCATGTACCCATGCCTTGCTAACCTGTGTGGATTACTCTAGGGCTTATGTGCTTTCACAGAAGCACCAATACTTGTAAGAATATAGGCACAAAATTGAGGCTACAAAAGTTTGCATATACCTACTTTTGAGGCCAGTAAAAGATTGGCTGGGAGTTTATTACGTGAACTATTAATATCCAGGGTGGCTGTCTCCTGTTGTTGGCCACTGCTGGTGTTTAGGGGGCTCTGAGGATCCTGAGTCACTGTTGATATTCACTGGCCACAGCTGGCTGTTGCAGAGCATGGGTTTGTTGCTCAGATAACTTCTTTTAGGCTCTTTGAGGGGTTGGAAATGTAGAACACATATCAGCAAGTATACAGCAATACAAAAAACTGAGCTGCTCAAATCCCAACCATTCGGTTACTTTGCTGCATTGTGTTATACCAGTATTTGCTATTAGCAGTCTGTTATGCACCTAACGGGCATCTCTTAGTTGGGTCGCTTCTGTAACCAGGTGCTGAGCACACAGTTAAGTGCTAATCATTACTCAGACCGTGGCTCCGGACCATGTACCTTTGAATGTCATGTTTGGAAGTTTTCTCAGTTGCAATTTGTCACTGTGCAGAATTGTTTCTGCTGCTGATACAGGTCAAGTGACAGCCGCATCATAAACCATATTCCATCCACAAATGGAGTTGAGTTGCTAATGCAGTTTGCTGCAATCTGTGAGTGATGGAGGAGGTGACAAAGAGGCAGCAGTGACTAAAACAAAGGTTAATTACACAAAATTTTCAGCTGCATCCAAAACAGATCACGGCTGAGACAGATCAGCTTTTCGATGTTTCAAAGCTGATGTGTGGTAGGGGAAATCTGTTGATATTTGCTTGGTCTCCACTGGGCTTGCTCTGCCTTTACAGCGCTGTGCAGGCTATGGAAAGCATTGTGAAACTCAGGTTTCAAGTGATGTAAACTGATGTTACTATTTTGACTTCAGGTGAGCTACAGAGCATCAGACCAGCTGTTGGAACTATCTGGGTCCTGAGCTGATACAATTTGGGATGTATAGGTAAGTTTGCTAGAGAGAAACTCAGCCTGATTCCAACGGTTTATATATACCCATAAACATGTACATGCATGGAATGATTTTGAGTCGGTACATATTTTCTGTTCATTCACAAAGCAAGCAAATTTAGCCTTATTGAGACAGCTTATTACCTTCTCATATTGCCGTAGTCGTGTTCTAAGTGGTGGCAGATGAGGGCTAATTTTCTAATGTGTTACTTAAGCTTACTTTTCTGAGCTAATTCATCTACTAGTGCCAAATTGAATTCTTCCTGCTTTGACATGCTTCAAAATAGATTTTTCATACACTCCCCCACAGCTGAAGATAAGACACACAGAAAAAGTGAATTCAGATGGAAAGCATTTACCTTCTTTCTCTTTGTCATTGTCTGCAAGATATGATCCTGCAGCAGCTGTCTCATCATCAGAACATTTGTTTCCCGTTGAGATTTCTATGGACCTCCACTGAAGCTTTGTTTGTGGTGAGAGAAATGAGCTTTCAGCGCATTGTTTGGTTCCACCATATGGGACAGGTCCTGCAAACAAAGAATATTGCTTAGGTCTCAGACCTGAGCAGGAAAGGCATTAATGCCAGCACGCTGCCACAAGCTAAAAGCAATGGGGTAGTTCATGCTTTGGAAGGATTACATTTTGTGAATTTACTGCACGGGCTCCGTGTTTATTTTGTTTTCCTTTCTTGTGGTGTTGTAGCATTTGATTTCTCTGCCCAGCTTTCCTTCTCATAGTCAGACTCCTTTGTGAGGATCAGACAACTGCTGTCAGATTTCTCTCTTTCTGCAGCTGATTTTTATTCAATTAGGAGCTGGTTTTGAGTGAGGCTGCATGGTCCAGTGGTAGAAAACAGACGCTGATAAAGATTGCTCTGTTTTGTTGTAAGCCCTGGTGTTAGGGTTGGGAAGCGTTAGATTCTGATTGACTTGGTTTCATGCAGCCCCACTGCCTTAGTTGTATAGTTTGTAGAACTTAAAGCTTTTATTATCTTGGTATGATGTCAGTGTGTTTTACAGGCAAAATATTTGAAATCCTGGGTTCAGATTCTGGATCTAGAGCTTCTGGCTAGAAGGAGCTACAGAGGCAGCAAGCAGAGATCTTATTGACCCTACTAGCCATTGAATTAAGCCTTTGGTTTCCCCCTTGAATCAAATCTGCACCTCCTCCTCCTCAACTCACCCCATCCTCTCTCCAGTGCCACTCAAAAGGGCACTGCTGGTGTAAGGGAAAAGCGAGACTGCCATCAGAATGATGGAAAAGCTGCAGACCGTGAGAAAATATGGAGACATCATTGTGCTGCTTTGGTAACAGACAGAAGAAATAGAGTCAGGAGGTTTACAGCCTGGTCTCCAGTTACACACTGTTTCCCCCAGACAGTAATTGATGCTAATACATCCCAGGCCTCACCCAGCGGTGCCTCAGTGGCTGTGGATGCCCTCTTGGGCAGATGCAGGCGGAGATGGGGCTTAGCTGGCAAGTGACACCCGCTCATCCACTCGGCATGTTACAGGGCCATGGGGAGAGATGTAACATTGAGCAGGATCTGGGCTTTCTGCCTTTCTCTGCAGTGTTGTCTCTTTCATCACACCTGTCCCCAAAGGAGTTTTCGCTGTGTGCGTGCATTTCCTGTCAGGCAGTTGTTACCACAACCCTGAGCTTGCTGACAGCCCGCGGGGGGCTGCCCGGGTACCTGGGCTGTGCTGTGAGACACAGGTAGTTTCCAGAGGGAAATAAAGAGTGCTCTATGCCTGCTACTGGGTTGACGGTTGGACTTGATGATCTTAAAGGTCTTTTCCAACCTTAAGGATTCTATGAAGATTACTGCAGAGGGTAATTTGTGACTTGAATTGGTGAAGCAGCTTCAGCGACTGTGAGGAGGTGGCGAAACAGTGGCAGCTGCAGGGACCCCGAGGCACCTGGGAGTGGTCAGTGTGGCTTCTGTACATAACCTGTTGACAAACCTTTCACAAAGGCTAAAATTAGTAGACAGTAAGTGAATGAGATTTATTGGGAAAGTACCATTGTGGCTTTTTCAAGGGGACATAATGCCTCACAAATGGCCTGGCTTCCTCTGGAAGTAGCTGGTAAATCAGGTGATGAGCTGGGTAAAATTATTAAACACACTAGAAGCTATTAAAGAAATTAAACTGTCATGTGGGAGACCTTCTCACGGATTAATAACTTGTTTGGAATGAATGATTACTTTGTACTGCTCTGATTCTTATATTTTTCTGTTGTCCTTCTCCAGCAATGGCAAGGGATAGATCCTGGGGTGGATAGATAGATTTTTGGTCTAACATAATACATCTATTCTTAAGATTTTGGCATCTGCAACATTTGAAAACTTGCCTTGACTAATTTTCACCAAAACGTGATACTTTTAATCTCTGGAAATGTTTTCTCCTCAACTGAAATAAAGTATTTGTTTGATGAAGAGAAAAAGCTGATTTACTGTCTTAAATTGAGCATGGTAGGTATAGAAAGCTTAACTTCTGCTAGAGTGCTCTTTTACGGAGAGACTAGTTAAGAAAAGAAGAAACTTTTTACTGTAGAAACTGAGAATACACCAGCAGTATTAATTAATACCAGGTCAGCTGGAACATCACATTGAAGCAGAAATAATTTAATATTAAGATATTTCAGGCACTGTTAATGATTTTAATTTACTGTCAATTTTTTTACAAACATCTTTGTAACTTTTTTGAGGGTAACTTTAAAGAATTAAATGATCTAAATGGTTTGCAATTCTGAGGTTTGGCATACATTACCACTGCTATTTGAAGAGCTTTTCAAAGACATTGTCAGGTCTGGTTTGAATGTTATTTTAATACAGGAATAATTTGTAGTCCCTGTTGTTAAGAAATAACTGTTTTATTTTAAAAAGCCTTGTTATAGATTTTAAAATGGGTTAGGAGGTCATCTAAGCTTTCTTTTTTACCCCCAGAGAGGTTGTAATAACCTCTAACCTAGCTGTGGAGACTAATGAATTAAAAGTATAACAGCTGAATGTGCTGTGTGGGTGGATGCCTGGTGCTTGCACTGGTGGTAATCCCTGCAGGGACTAATTTATTTCAAAAGTGGCAGCTAGCTAAGGAAGCTGACTTCAACGAGAATTTATTTCAAGAATTCACTTTTGCTTCACTTTAATTTATCCTATGAAATTCTAGAATGGAGTTTGAGAAGTATTAACAGGACATTGCTAACATAAAAGCTCGCCCTGTGCGAGCACTATGATCGTTGATTAAATGCCGTGGTATTTGCAATATGAAATATAAGATGACCTTAAAGACGACTGTAGTAAACTTATTGATGAGTATTTACTGAGCAAATTGAGGTCTTTTTCTTCAATGTGAGATGGTGTAACTGATCTTGACTTGGGTTCAATTTACTTGAGCAGTACTGCTTCGTTAGGAGCACTGCTTTGAGGACAGGTTGTGAAGGTGAATGGTGCGTTCTCATGGTGAGCTTGATGTGCTGTCAAAATCCATCTAGACTTAGCTGTCAGTGAGCGTTTTAAACGTAGTGCTGAGATCCAGTTGTCCTCGCACAGTGTGAGATACGAGCCAGTCTTTCCTCTGCCCCTCTGATGATGTGCCTGGAAAGGACCAGTCCCATGAACATATGCAGTTCAGAAACTTCACTTGCAAAGATTTGTGCAGCCTGTTTTGAAGTAAAAATCCACGTGTTCATGACAAACGTGCTCTCTTGCTTAAGCTTGGAAATATGCAGGCTCTTCACTGGAACTATGTTAGGTGTAGATCAGGGCGTCTAATGGGATCTCATCAGTACTGGCTGATGCAGGACATACGGCAGGTGACAGGAGGAACTTCTGAAATGAAAGGCGTCAGCATGTATGAAGAATAGAGAGTCACCCTGAACCCAAGGAAAAATAGTTTTAATTAAACAAATTAAACTTTTTCTATATAAGCTTCAATTTGTCAATGATATTTCTGCTCCAATTTGTCTTTGCAAGTCCTGCTGCCTTGAATAGGTGTATTAGCTTGTGTAAAGCAGCAAAGCAAACCCTTAGGGTTGAAGGCAGCTTGCATGGAGAGGTGACATATTTCTTTTCCTCCAATGATGTGGCAATGCAGCATTTCTTAATATATACTGGAAAAGATTAATATCTGCTATTGAATATGACAGTAGTAGCTGGAATTGTTCACTCTTCTGCTCCATTCCTTCCCAATATATGGGGAAGAACCTGATCTAGAGGGTTTATATTTTATCTGTGGATTCATTTTCTTTTTTTCAGTTAATGAAATAACAGTGACAGTAGTTGATGATTGTATGAGCCAAACATTTAGGAATATTGTTGAATTATTGAGGGAACTGTTTTATGGAGATAATTTCACATATGTCAAATTTCCTGTGGCCCCTGTGGGCAGATGAGAAGGCCCTTTCATAAATGTCAGTGACTTTGAAATATTAAAACCTAGGAAATACAAGTTACTGCCTTTCAAGTGTTGTGATGGTCATTTATTTACAAAAGATGAAAATGGGTATAAAAGGGGAACACTTTCATATAGCAGCATCCAAGGATACAATTTGTCTAAATGTCAGCACTAAACGGAGTTTTCTCTCTGCTGCTTTCACCAGGTAACTCAGTGCGGTGGGCCAGTCGGGTTGCTGGGGAGGGAGGCACGGGTCCTGCTCCGCTTGCTGCAGGCGTGGGGTTGCAGGGAGCTCCAGCTCGAGTGGCATCAGGAGGAGCGGCTAGGGCAGGACCGTGTGCCTTCAGGGGTGAGCTTTCTGCGTGGGGCAGGTGTAAGGCTTGAAGCAGATCGATATGTGTATTCAAGCCGTACTGTGGCACAGGGGCACACAGGCCTTTGAAAGAGGGGTAGAACTAGAGCAAAAGCCTTTAAGGCATCTGTAGTTGACCTACGGATGAAACTAGCTTCTCTGGTTTTCTTACACTGGCCCATTTCTCAAAGCAAGGAAAGGCCTTGCTGACTGGATCTTCTTTCTGAGATTATTTCTGGATGCAGGTATACATGAAACATGTGAATAATGTGTTGCCCCAGTGTGGAAAGCCAGCGGAGAGCACAACCCTCTCTAAGCCATGGGGATGATCAGTTTGTGCAGGTTGGTCGTTTTGTACTTTGAATGAAATTCGACATTTTAGACCTTCCCTTCATATTTTCTCAATCTGTTTCTTAACAACAGAAATAGCTTGTGTGTGTGTTTGGTTTTTTTTAATAAATTACATGTACCTCTTTTCTGTGTGCATGTTGTGCTGTCAGTTTTTAAACACTGAATACAGAACTCCTGACTCTCCCTGTCCCTTGCAGTGCTGTGACTAACAGTTTGGTGAAATATCTACACTTAGAACATAATGTCCTTTTGTCCTAAACCTCACCACTTCTCTCTTGTTTTATTTAATCTCTAGGGCAGCTGTTCTGGTGAGAGTCCTTTTTACAGTGCTGATAGCACAAATATCTCATTACAAGAGTTGTTGCCCTGTATTCTCTCATAATATTAGTTGGCAGGTGATAACTACCTCAACTATCTTGTGAGTGCTGTGGTGACAAAGATAAACCTTGGGCTAATTTTCTGAACAAAATCAATCAGCTTACGCGAGTCTTCGTGTTTGAAAATTAGATAACGATGATCTTAGCTGTAACATTTTAAATTATGTAGTAAATAAAGAACTGGATGCTTCCTCGTGTAGTTAGCTCTTAATTGTCATCTCCAGTGGCAGTGATGAGATATGCCGATGTTTATGATGGATATAGAGGTTGTTTGAAAATTTCTTTGGGCGACAGTCTGGAAAATCTACATTTGCTTACACTGTGGAGAATAACATCTGTTTTTCTCTGCCTTTCTTGACAATAGGCACCAACTATATTTTATCATGACATAAATTTCCCAGGGAGACAGTAGGTATCGATTCATAAATTACAAGCATCCTTCTATATTTGGTTCTGTGTGTATGTATGTGTCTTCAGAATAAGAGGTTTTCTCTATTAAAAATAAGGTGTGCTTGGAGGTAGGCAACAGCCAGGTAGACGGGATATGCCATAGCCAGGTGAGAGGCTTCGAGCCGGTCCCACTGCGCTTGTTGTCAAGTGCCCAAATGGTTTAAATTAGCCATCGTGATATTGGTATTTGTGTACTGTTGAATGAATGTGCAGGAGGGTGCAGGACACCTTTCTCCTCTGTGCTGCTGGGATGGGCTCCTGAAAACAGGGAAGTGTGTCCACTAGTGTATGTCAATGGCAGAGGTTGTCAGCCAACCCAGAATAACCATCTCAGCAAGTAAATCACAAGTCAGAGCTTATAACTTTATTCTGGCGATGCCACCTACCTTTGAGGAAAGCACAGAGGTGTCCGATTTGAAATGTTGCTTTGGAAGTGAAGGCAAAACCTTTATGTTTGATATGGTAAATTTTCCTCTTGTACTCGTGATTTCCGGTGAAGTCAATGGCCAGAACTGTACTGTAGAGCTTTGTTCCTGCGAAGGACATATCTATAGAATGGATACGACATATCCATCGTACTGCATACTGACATACTGGACTAACGCCTTAAATCATGACCTCAAAATGTCATTCCTGTTGCAGGAGGAGCAAGTGTAAGCGGGAATGTCCAGATTACGTCTTTTATGCTAGCGCAAGCGTGGAGCTGCTGTGTCTGAAGTGCCACATGTGGGTTTGCTTGCTGTATGTACACACTAGAGAGAATTCGGATGAGGATATGATCTGAAACAGATATAACCTGCTATATTTGTGCATCTTAATGCTGTCTACTTGCAAATGGGGAAAGGGAAAATGTATTTTATTTTGATGTGGTAAGGCTTTATAAAGATAGAGATGTATGAACTGAGGGGAAAAAATGTGTAAATGAAACAATTGTGATTCTATTCAGACTGGAGAATACTTTGGTGTTAAAATACAGCTCATTCTCATAAGACTAAGGTGCAGGGAGCAGATAGTGAATGCTTGGTCTGGCAAGCAATGTGGATTTACTCAGTGCAACTAAAACTTAAACTGGGGGATCAGCCTGGAAGGCAGGTGGTGGGAATACTATCATCTTCCAGTTTAATTCTAAATGGATCCAAAGTGGTTCTATTGTACTGTACAGCTGGAGATGGGGAATGGCAGACAGAGCTCAGATACAGCCCTGAACTAGGTCTGAATCTGGTCTGGTGCCTAAGTGTTCGTGACTGATAATGTCAAGGATCTCCAACTAGAGCCTCTCTAGGGCTTGTCCAAAGCTTCTCCAAAATACAAACTTTTCTGGACTGATGTGTAAGTGGGACCAAAATTTCATGGAAGGAGGTTTGTAACCCCAAACCAGAACATGACTTCCAGTGTGGAAATGCTGAGAAATGTGGGAGAGGCAGAATGAGGTCGTCTTCAGATTCACTCTATTCCTAATTTACTCTTCCCATCTCTAAGGGCTTTTGAATAGGGAAAATGACATTCTCCATGGCTGAGCAACCACATTACTTGAGACCTCAGTGCTTGGACCTTGCACATTGGCTTTTCTGTGAACCAGTCGGGAGTTGCAAAACCTAGCTGCTCCCAATGAGAGCAATCAGAAAACCTTGGGAGAAAGTGTTCAGAGGAAAAGCAGTACTGTGTAGGGCTGTGTCAAAGAATACCTTGTACATTTAACTATAATTGTGTGGCAACTCTGGACTGCAGGTTGTCATAACTAGGGCATTTTGCAACATAATTTTTTTTCGGGAAACATAGTTTGCAGCCAATAAGTCACCAACTTTAGGGGCCTAATATATGTAATTTAATCCTATTAAATTTGTTTTCCTCATTTACAGCAGCACCAGCAGCAAGCAAAACAGTGATTCTGTGCCATTAAAGTTTCCCAGATGCAGTCTGTGCCAAAGACTACACAGACACTGCCATTAAGGCTCCCTGAGAGACTGCTCTGAGCAGCAGAAAATGTGCTGTATTCTCCGGATGTCCTCATAAGGCTGAATGTGAAATTAGACTTATTGTCTCAAAGCAAAGCATGCATATAATGAGCCAATAAATAATAGACATCAGATGCGATACTGACTCTTGGGAAACACATATCATACGCTTTTCCACACTTTTGCATTTAATACTATAAAATATTTGTTCTGCTGGTCCCTTCTTCTGGGCTGATCACAGATTAGTCATTAAATGAAAATGAACAAATGGTGCTTTTTAGTTTTGATCACCTAGAAGGTTCCTTCCTGAGAAGTCTTGACTTTTATTTTCACTTCAGTAACTCCTTCTGTGTATGGTCTATAGTGTACACTACAGTACATTAGAAAATAAATTCTGTGCTACCCAGAGTATATGTTTTCCCTTCACCTTTTTTTTCAATCACCCAAGTAATTTTGTTTCTGAGGGTGAAGTCAGTGCAGTCAAACTTGCGTTAAAAAGTCCCAGCCTGTCTGAAAAGTTTTTTTTTTATTATTTCTTTTTACCCTTCCAGGCTGTTGGAGGGCTCTGAAATGTTTTTAAATTACCTGGGGAAGACTTTGAAATTGAGATCAAATCTGCAATTTTTTAATTTTTTTTTTTTTTAATTGGCCACACTGTAATGGTCAGCGCATCTGGCAGCATCTCTGTGTTGTTAAGAGGGAAAGTTCTAAGCTTCATTTTGGAGATGGTTTCATTTCAGTAGTGTTTCAGCTTCCACAGGAGCTACCTTTTGATCTGTGCCTGAATTTAAGCTTGCATGATGGACCATTGTTAGTAACTAGAGGGGAGGCAATCTCATGTGGAAAGGTCAGTGAAGTACTTTTAGCTGTGGACAGTTTCTTAATTTTGCTGCGTTTCAGAGGTGTGCTTGCTGTGGATTGACTTTGTCATCTCTGGCTGTGGTGGCTCCAAATGTCTGAAAAGGCTTTAGTTTGACTCACTGAAAGGGGACAATGTCTTTGCTGGCCTGGCCCTCTTTCTCAAGGTATAATATTTCACATAGGAGGGTTTTTTTTGTGGCAGACTCTGTCACTGTTAAGTGGTGCCCGAAATTCTCTGAAAGTACAAAACTGCAGAAGAAGGGCTTTTTTCCTTGAGATGAAATCTGGGCTAGCAATGCGCTTTGTAACGATTACTCCTAATATCTTCGGTCCAATGAACTGAGACTTACCTGAAATACTTGCTATTTCTGGTCTTGGCTTTGAGAAGATGACTACTTTATACAATTTACAAGGCAAAGCTAATTTTGAGTATCTCACTTCATTAAAATTACAAAAAAGAAGACACTGGAGAGGTACCAGCTCTGCTGTAGTATTTATTTTCCTTCTTGCATCTGTTTGCATGGTGCAACACCCGCTTCTGTGGTAGCGCTTAGTGTAACTGCTTTCTTAACAGATCTTATGGTTAAAGAGATTCAGAGGAGTGACAGTCTAAGTGCTCCTCAACTTCATGCAGTATGGTGAGCTGAGAAGGGCTTCCACTTTGAGAGGTCAGCCAGGCTGCATCCATTTCCCTACTAGAATTGTCATCCTTGCTAGAATACAGGTCTTCAATACGGAGGAAAAAACCAAGCACTTCTGTGATGAGGTTGTATGGCTTAATATCTGTAGAGATCTAAACCTCCAGGAAAGAGAGGAATAATCTTGGGTACTCGCAGAAGTATAGCAGGAGTGTAAAACACCTAGTCTGGCCCAGTCCCTGCTCTTAGACTGAGTCCCATCTCTGGGGAGCCACTGACCTACTTCCCCTGGATGATGCCTGTTAGATCAGTACAAAGAGGATTCAGTGTTGGCACTGGAAGTGAGCTAACTGGGGAGGAACCAGTTTGCACCGCTCCTGAGCCATGCATTTTGCCACAGCGTAGATGCCAACCTCAAAGCCAGGACTGATGGGAAGCACGGGGATGAGAAGCCTTCCCGCTGTAAACTGATCCATACTCTAACCATGCATGGGAGGTAGATCCGGAATGGTGCTTAACTACATGTCAAGCATCAGGTGGATATTGGGTTTTTTGTTTGGTTTTGGTGAGAGTGTGTGTGTATGGCAAATGACTTGGAGATGGAAAGAGTTTAAGAAAAAAAAAGTTCTTGGGTAATTAATAAACAATAAAAAGGGCTAAAAGCACTGGAAAACCCTTTCTTCTTTGTAGTTTGCCAGCTCAAACAATGGCCACTCAACATATTTCTGCAACCTGGTATAAAGTAGTAGTAAATGATGCCATCTAGATTTCCCTGTGCTGGGACTGATCATTTTTTTTGGATACGGTTCACTTATTGTTTGCAGTTGTGTCAGTTGTGTCAGTAGCTCTGGATAAATAAGAAGGTAAAGTTCATATACTCGTACATGTGCTATCTAATCTGCATCCCCTACAGGGTGCATAGGAAGTTAGTGTAATAAAAACATCTATGAATAAGCTGTGCTTCAAAACAAGAAATATTTTGGAGATATGCATTTTTTTCACATAAAAGGCCGTATTGTTGGAGTAAACACTAGAAGGGTTTATATTGACGTCAGCCTTTTGATTCTTTTAGTCAAGACCATTACATTAAAACATATTTTTTAGAACAAATGTGAAAGAACATGGAAGTTACAGATATTAGCATTCCATTATCAATCTTATTGCAAATATGTCCTTCCCAGTTTACAAACAGAAAATTGGAGCCTCAGCTGGTAAGTATCTGCATACCTCTGCAGACTTAAATTTGAATTGTACTGACACTTTCAATAGACCTGGTTTGAAGAAAAAAAAGCCGTAGTGCATTTTTTTTCCCACATCAGATATGATCTCTGTTGCTTTCAGACTACCATCCAGTTCAGAGAATTTTTTCAATGTGCAGGAAAGCTTCAATGTTTATATAATGGAAATGCTCCACAGCAGTCCTATGGATGATACTGCTACTATTGCTAAAAAGAATTTTCTATGAAAGAAATCAGAACAAGTGAATTTATTGCTTGTATATCTCTGGGGAGAAGTGAAAACAGAAGATGTCTTCTATGACTGATTTCATTAAATAGTTTTACAGGTTTTTTTTTTAATCTATTTTTACGTAGTTAAAATAATAAAGAAAAAATAGAATTAAACAGAGCTTACTTCTCTAACTACTATATCTTAGAAATAGTGAACCTTGCCAAAACTCCTAGTTCATTATGATTATATTATATATGGGTATGCATGAAGTTTTTCCAAGTATGAGAAATATGCTTCTGTTTCATGTTAGGTTTTTGTCAACTATTTTTTTCACCATTCTAAGTACTCACTGGGAATATATTTCAAAGTCTCCAGCAGATAAGTTTCGTGAATGGGCTTTGCCTTGTCTAGTAGATGCTTCCACACATAGACAATCATGGAACAAAGATATTTACACGTGATTTCTCCAGTTCTTTCACAATTACTCAGTGCAACTTGCTTAGTATATGCCAAGGCTTAATCCTCAGATAGTACATGTTAGTGATTATAACTGAAGATTGCCATGAATGTTTAGAAAACTAAGAGATCTTTACAAGATCTTAAAAAGATAAAAGTGAAAAAAATTAGCAACAATTATAAAAAGGCTCCTTTTTTCTCATTTAATGATATATTTTTGTTTTGTATATGGAAGTAAACCTGTGAAAGGAAAATAGGTATCTAATTTTTTTTTGAACTTGGCTCAAAACACACATCTATTGTGAACTTGAGGGGGGAAATCAAGGTAAGCCCCTTCTATAATTTTAAAGGAGGTGATTCATTTATTGATGAATGTGAAGATCTGTAAAGTGAGCAAAGTTCTAATTTACTGAAGAAGTGCAAAAAAAGACATGTGAGAGGAAGACGATTACTTGGGTATTTTCGTTATGGACGTGTAGTAAATATTTTGAGTGCTTCGTAGGCAGTAGTGGTTAAAGTGGTTAAAGCAGTAGCTTTAACCAGAAGGGCAGGTAAAAATATCACAGTATAATAAAAATTACAATGACCTGGTGTTGTAAAATAGTGGCAACACTCACAGTTCCAGATGTAGAGTACAAACATGGGAATGTCTTACTGCTGCCTGTCAAGCTTTCTAACTTGAATGTGTGCGTTCACAAGAACCCTTGAAACCCTGCAGTTCCAAAAAAATATGACTGGAGCAGCCATACAGCTGGACACAAGGTGACTGGTTTTAGCCTGATGAGGATAATTAATGTTTGACGAATATATGGTCATGAATAGAAACTAGAGCAGCCTTGAAGCAAATCTTTGGAGGAAAAATTCGGAACTCTGTGGAAGTTTGGATGTGAAATTGGAGCCCAGGTTGGTACCTCTCTCTGCTTCTGGTGATCTGGATATAAGCACCCAGCAGAATCCTTTTTTAGCAGAATTAAAAGTAAAAAGTATGGTCAAAGCCAAGTGTGAGGGTTTCATTGACTCAGCGTGTACCGTTTCTCTTCTGTCATGTAATTATGTTCTGATTTTCATAATTTTGGTCATCTAAGAACAGTATAGATAACCATGATTTAGGATGTTGAGCACTTCCCTGAAGTAAAAGAACAAAAAGGGGAGAGGGTCTAACAAACAGTACAGAAGAAAGAGATTAAAAATCAATGTACTTGCATATAAGATAGCATAGAAATAATGATAAACTACTTCTGCAAGATACTCTGTTTTGAATTAATTCTAATGCCTTTGGGGTAAAAAAAAAAAAAAAAAGAAAAATTGAAACGAGGCAGATCCAAAAGCAGCAACATATAGAATTTATTAAATTAATATTGTCTCCTGCAGGAGGGATAATGTGTGTAGAGAAAGGAGATATTGAGTGAGCAAGAAGCATTTAAAATGGTTTGGCTGATGTGGGAAAGGAGGAAAGGCATGATGTAGAAAATAACCGCAGGTACTCAGCGGTGCGTTCCACAGTGCTCTAGAGCAAGTACAGAAAGAGATCAGGAAATTGGTTTATGGATAAGGCTTGCAAGAAAAGCTTTGAGCTGCTTGGAGATTTTAATTGCACATCTATTGACTATGAGGGTGTTGTAAAACTTTGGAAGGGATACTTTTTTGTAGCACGAAGGTGTCTTATATGCAATATGCTGGAGTGTGACACAATCTGTTTTGGCCCTGACCTTAGTCAATGAGCGGACTGTGACAGACAGTACTGAAGCTGTGGCTGTCTGGGGTTCTCAGCTTCAGATGTCATTATACTTGGCATTGTCATGCAAGCATGTTTTTGAGGAACAGCACAGAAGTGAATTTTGCCTTCAGGAGAGCTGACTTAGAGTAAATGTGAAATGCCGTAGGGATATTTCATTGGAATTCAGTAATGTGTTGGAAGTAAACAAAGAAATAAAGCTATTTTTAAAAATAGAGTGATAGGTAGGTCTGAAAGAACATTAATATAATTTTCTTTCAACAGGGAAAAAACAGCAATATCTAATTGGCCAAAATCTGAAATGGAATAGTCAGAGTACACATAGCTAAAGATATGGCAGCGTAAAGCTTTTATTGTGTTTTTAACCCACCCCATGCTCCCACCCCCCAACAAACAAGCAAGCCAACTCCAAACAGCAACAGACCAAATAAAGCAATTAAAAAAAAAAAAACCCAAAATCAAGCAGTCTGGTAAGACAATATACTAAAATGCAAAGGAAGCAGACAATGTATCGATCAATGAAGACGTCTGTGTTGGATGGTACTCTAACCCTTAGGTAATATAACTCCTTTTCCACACCTGAAGCGTCTGGATCGTTGTTTATGGGACCGTAAGTTAATGTGAAGAAAAGGATATTTCTACCAGCATATCTACAGAAGATTGAAGTACTGCATTGATTGACTATAATGTGAATTTGAAAGCAAACATTTTAGAAAATATATATTTCTTTAAGCAGACTTTGCTTTCTGCCTTTTTATGAAGCAAACACAGCAGAAATCTGTTTTGGTTAGCCGGAGAGAACTGAAAATGGTTGGTTATATGAAGGCTGCATGTCCCAAAGCAGCTTTCCGAGTTCAGAAAATGCAGATCCTTATTTTCTTAACACACTTTGTGAAATTTGAGTAACGCTCTGAATCAGCTGATTCCGGGAATGCTCATGTAGCAAATGAGAGAGCTGGGTTGTCAAAATGTGCACAAACCTTCTTTTCTTCCTTAAGAGCTCATGAGATTGAGCAATTTAGACGGATTGGCTTCAATCTTAATTGCTCTCCCTCATTCTTTTTTTTTTTTATTTTTTTGGTAATTGTACTTGAAAACTGATTAGGTTTTCAGGAAGCTGATAGTGTGTAGCGTTATCTAGGAGCTAGACAAAGCTGAAAATTACTCTGTCAAACTGTTGTAGAATACTCAGCAATATACTTGTCTTCCTTTGGTGCCTTTTCAGCACTGGAGAGAAATAACCTAGGGAGGAATGGAGGAATCAGCTGATGGGATATTTAAAGGCAGTTCCAGATACAGTGTATTGGTGAGCTGATTTTAATGAGTTTCTGAGAGGGGCGATGGGGAGGATCAAAGTTGTGAAATGATTTCTGAACAAGGAATGAAGAAGTAGGTTAGGACTGTTGCATGGACAAGACAGAACTGAGGCAGAAGTCGCTGAAGTTTGTAAGAATCAGGGTTACCAGGGAGAAGATGGATTGTGGTTGCTTGTGCCTCTTCCAGTTTAAGAACTGGAGTGCATTAAATGGTCATAGATTCAAAGCCAGAGAAGATGCCTCTGCATGCAACATGTTCCGGAGCTGGGGAACCCCAGCCACAGGATGCTGGGGTGTCACTGCTACATGCTTGCCTCCTCTGTAGAAAATACTGCTCCCATAGTAGACAAACAAATGTTGATGAGATGCTCTTTTGATATTAAAAATAGTGACAATATTGCTTACCACATGTAGATCTCATAGCTCTTCCAAGTATATCAAGGCATTTGCATATTTAATTAACTACAAAGAATAATTCTGGAGAGAAGAGGGCTGTATTGGAGAATTTTTGAAACTTCCGAAGTGCTTGTCTTCACTAGAAAAAGGTGAAGTGCTAATCTGATTTATTTTGGCGTTACTTTATAAAGCAAGGATAGGGGGATATATATCTTTGCTGATATAAACTGGCAGAGATCCACTGACACTGGTGGGGCTGACAGCTTGTCTTAACTCTGTGTATATGTGTATATCCAAGGCTTCAAAAGCAGGGTTGAGCCTATTATGAGTTTTCTTGTCTTGTTACAGGAGCATGCAAATTTGGCTTTTAGAAGTAGGGAAATACAGTTGCTATTGATTTTAAATGTTAAAGATCAGCTTTTGTATATCAACGTGGTATGGAAAACTCCTTTGTTATCTACTCATGGAAAAAAGAGCTGTCTAATGCAATTAACCTGAATGATGGAACCTTTACAACTAATTAATAATTTTGCTGGCATTATTAAAATTCAGGAGCTAAATTTTTGTTGCTGTGCATTTATGCATTGTTCATATATTGATCTCATTGAGGAGTCTAGTAGATCTCCAACACGTGGGCTCTGCCGCAGTAAGTTGAATGATTCATGTGCTGCGTGTTGCTGAATGGGTGATTTGAAGCTGGACTTTCTGGGGAATGAGGCAGGGTGCAGGGGAAGAGACAGAAGAGCAAGCTCTGCTTGTATAGGCTGAAGACCCTCAGAGGGGGTTTCAGAGTGAACTTTCAAATAGCAGTTTGACTCCTGAGCTTGTCCACTTCGAACACTTCGAAGCATCTTCCTGCTGGGGTCAGTGGTTTGGCTTATAGAAGATGCAGTAAGTGGCTGATTAGAAGGATCCAATGTCCACCTCGTGTGCAATTCCCTGATTGCCACAAATTTTACACATTGCTTATGATTTCAGAAATGCACTTAGTGAGACAAATGGAGGCAGAGATCACAGATATATGAGTCTGGATTTAATTATACAAGCATAAATTTAAAAGACTCTTGCTCAGTCTCTTGATTGTTTCTTGCACAGGCAGTGCTTCATAATCAAGTTCTTGTTTTTGTGACAGGCTCAGTAGAAAACCAGTAAAGGAACTGTTTCCATACATCTGAGTCTTCGTCTGTATGGTTTTCTGCCTGGAAGTAGGCCTGCTGTGTTTTGATATTTTCTTCTCCTTTCCTTTCCCTACAGTTGCATTTTAGACCAATTTCTTCTTGTATCTTTATTAAAGTACCCAAGCAATGAAAGAGGCTTTGCTCATACATCTTTTTCAAGTGAAATGTATTTAACCACTGACAGTTTAGATTAAGGATAAAGTCCAGATAGAGTCAGAAATTAAGATCTGAATGGAAGTCTTGGAATCTACAACACCAGGTTAAATAGAAGTTGAAGAGGTTCTGATCTTACATTGTTTTATAATGGCTTAGATTAGTTTCCTCAATTCAACAGTTTTAATTACATAGGAAGGAATACCCACTTATACTCAAGAAGGTAATTACTAATGTAGTAAGCCAATTACCTGCACCTTTTGGAACAATGAACCGTTAAATAAAGAATGTGATAGAAGTGGGCTGTTACAGAGCTGGACTTTCGTTCACAAATTAGCCCAGTGGCATTGAAAAGATTTCACTGAAAGACTGAAAAGTTTTCCAGATGTTCAGCCACAACACTGCAGTAGTATAGAAGAGCTTCAACATGTGTTTATAGACCCCAGGTTTGATACTTCCGTGTTGACAGTGTTTGCTAGCTTTCTGTCCTTCTATGTATATTCATGATTTGTAGAAGAGGAGAAAGGAAATGAAGAAGTCACAGAACAGCTTTGAAGAGCAAGTGACAAATATTTAGTGTATGTATATGCACAGTTAAAGGTTATGTAAGTGATAAATACATGAAATACACATTTCATTGCTCCTCAGACAGTACGTAGCTCATTGACCGTCTCTTAAAGCCACCTGTTGTCTGCTAGTAGGAGTTCGAATATAACCCTGAGTTAATGACCATTGTCTTTTGGTGCACAGTCAATGGTTATCTGTCTTGAAAACTGCAGAGCTGCTGGGTTCAGTCCTCGTGACGAGGAAAGTTTTGGTGTTCACTTGTTCCCTTTCCTCTTGAAGCTCCCTGGTTCCTTGCCCATCAGGCTTAGCAAGACTTTTTTGCATTGTCTAATAATAATCTACTGAAGCAATCCCTTGAACACCTGGATTTCAAGCCTGCTGCTCATCTCTGCTTTTATTTTTCCATTGCTTTTGAACAAAGCAGGACAGCTGTTTAAGGAATACAAAAAAATAGAGCAAATGGGAAAGCAGAGAACCTTTGGCAAGATTTCTGATTTCATTTCCCTGTTCACGTTAATGCAGTGTGATAGTACAACCTGTGTTGAAACCAGTCTTTTTTCTATAGGACTCTTAATATGGAAATCAGTTAACTGTGAATGCACAGATGTCTAACATACGTAATATTTTTTTTCATGCTATAAGGTAGAGTTTTGTCATAAAGACCAACACTGTTTCTGGCAAGTTGTAGAAGGTTTATGAATGCTAGGGTAAATACGTTTTGCTTTTTCTAGCCATTTCACAAGCTTCTGGCTCTGAACAGTATTTACAAACTTCATTTAATTTCTGCCTGAGTGATGTTTTTTTTTTAAAAAAAAGCCAACGCCATTGCGATGCTAATGTGCTCAGGACTATTATGGGAAAAATGTCAGGTCTACACTATGATATAATGCACCAATTCCAGGAACTTCAGCATTCTCTTAATATCAAATGAGAAGTAATGAGATTAATGGTGGTTGTTCACTAGTTTTTTTAATTCATGAGAGCAATTTCCATCTAAACTGTGCAGCTATTTTGATTCTGATGAAGAGGTGAAGCAGGAAAAATTGTTACTTTAGAATAAGAGGTCCAAGAAGATTCTTCTTCTTATCTCCTCATCTCATCACATGTTTGTATCATCTGTCCTTTAGGCAGCTAGATGATTTATTTGAAATGAAAAATACTGTTTTTCTATGCTGCTTCTGAAGTACTGTTTGACTTCTTTGATATTGTAGCGTGGCCTTAGGAGAACATGGTTCAAGGAAATAGCTATTGGATGTGCCTCACACAGGAGTGTCTGTAGAAACTGACACGTTGGTCCCACAATGGGATTGCAGTACTGTTCACATGACAGAAGACTGCAGGAGGGCAGACCAGCCTTCCGTGATTGACTTGTGTCCTTGACTCAGCGTGCTCTAGAAGTAGGAATCTAAGAGTGTGCTTGGCTGCTTCTCTCAAGACACATCTCATCGGTTATTTAAGATGGGGGGAGAGGTTTGAGCTGAGTTCATCCACATTTTTCAAGCTCACTTAGACCTTGATTAATATTCCAGTGTCCTAAACCACAGTAGTTCCTTGCATAATGCAACAGCTGTTCCTTGTAGCCCCTGTACTAGTGCTGTGTGTTGAGGCAGCTGGTCTTATACCCTTTAAACCCAATGCGAAGCACTGAACAGTTGTGCAGACTAAAGAAGACCTAACAACCATCTCCTTGAGGGGCCGCTTGTCTGTTTAGACTGATGGTAGTTGGTGGAGTAGTTCAGCTGTCACCATTTGGAGCAGGGCGGCAATGTTTTAACCGAAGCCAGGACATCAGCAGTGGAGAAAATGAATGAGAGGAAATGAAAAAAGGCAGAGGTTTCTGCAGAGAACAGAGGTTTCAAAGAATGTGACAGGGGGAGAAAAAAAAAAAAAAAAAGAGAAAATTAACAGTGGGGGCAGTGACTGAAAAAACAGGAATCAATTCAGTCATCTGCTCCTGCCTCCCTATGGTGGAGTAGAAACATATGTATAAGTACATAGATATAAGTGTATGTGTATACATACTGATGTATGTACTAATAAATAAGAGGCTATACAGAAAAGGTGAAAATGAAGAGTTAGAAAGGAAAATGTACTGAACAAATGAAAGAAGGTTCTTTTAAGACAAAAATAGCACGTATTAAAAATATTAAATATGAAAATTAGTCTGTAGGACTCTACTTACTAAGAATGACTTAGAGAAGCAGACAATACAAAAGGGTGAAAAGGAGGAGTGAATGAAAAGACAAGAAAAGAAAATGAAGGTTATGTGGTCCATTAAAAGTTGCTATAAAAAGTTTTCACAGGTATTTGGATTTCAAATGGAATTAAACTGCACTAAATTGCTTCAGTTTTAATGAGGAAAATTAAAACAGATTTTTTGAAATATTAATGTAGATTCACATTGTACCTGTGATCTTTGCAACTATCTTTCTAATGTAGCTGTTCCTCATATGCCAGGTGATGAAAGTTTTCCTTGCCTCTTTCTTTCTCTGAGGCGTGCCTAGTGCACAAAAGTTGGACTTAATTTAATACAGGAAATTCAACTAGATGGCAGCTAGTCAGAAGGTTAGAAAGTAGATATAAAGTAAGTCAAACTTTTTTTAGAAAATATCCTAGTTTCTTGTACTATGCACATTTTTTTAAGTGCCATGTCTTTTAAACGGTGGTTGTAATGTTTAAGACGATCTTGAATTCACTACAGTACTACATGTTTGACAGCCATCAACAGGACTACATTTAGAGGGCCAGTACTTCATACAGTAGTGGTTTAGCAGCCAAAGTAGCAGTGAAGGAGTGTTTCTCAAAGCCTCTTTACTCATTAAGTAAATGCATGAAGCCCTAATCTGCCACCAGTTCTGCATGTAATGAAAATGCTCATCTTTCTCCTAGATGAGTATATTCTCCTCTCCTATAGAAATGAAAGGGCTTACAGAAAGTAGCAAGCACAGTGAGGAGGGCAGATTTTTTTTATAGGCAAAATATGAAGTACATAAACCTGTATATACACAATACATATTTGATTGTTTTTACATAGTTTAAGTAACTGAATTGAGAGCCAGGCTAGAAAGGAAGGTACTGGAAGCTAATTCTGCTCATCTGCAATAACTCTGAGCAAGCTGCACTTGGAATTGTGCCCCGATCCTGGATGTTAAGAAGAAAAATCAATATTATGCCTTCAGGTTGTTTTTCTTTTCTTGGTTTGTTATGTAATTGTGGAAGAATTTTGCATGATATTCTCAGTTATCTATAATTTGATTATTTTACATTTGGAGCCCCCACTCAAATGCTGTATTTTCCTTGAAAATGAATACTTAATTGAGAGCTCTATCCTTGGAACTCCTTCCTCCTGGTTAGGTCTGGATGAAACCCGATTCTCAAAACCCTTCTGATTACTATTTGCTCCCCTAATCCCTTTTGATGATGTCTTTGCAATTCTTTTGACCTCCCTTTTTGAGTCTGTCACCTCGCCACCACTTCTCAGAGTTTTGTTGCTGAATCATACTTTGAGAGAGGATAAGCTTTGTGGATTTTTTTTGTTTGTTTTAGTAGCTGAGAAGGAGCTGGTAGGGATCTGTTGTTGTTAATAAGTGTGATTTGAGTCCAAGTGCTTCATGTTGTAGCCTCTGAAATTGGTAAGAAATCTCTCTCACTCAAGCTATGAAGAGTTTTTCCCCAGAGGTCAGGTTCTGTGTAAGCCAGACTTAAATCGATTGGGGAAAAAGCTACTGTAAGACTTCTTTGTACACATGACTCTGGTGAATTTTTGCACTCTTGAGATATGATCTAAAACTACATGTACAGAGGGTTCATACATGAGTGTGTAAGTCTGCAGCTGTAGTGTTTACTTTATGTAGTATTTCCTTTTTCTGATGTTTCCAATCTAAATTACTTGCCATAATGGACATAAATTAAATGCACAAAAGCTGTAGTTTGGTTTTCACTCCAGCAATGCATTTTCAGGGTTTATATTCACGTGAGCAGGAAGTAGTCACCCATCTGATGGTCTGTCTCGCAGCCCAAATCACAGTCTGAACGAAGTTAGTGTCTGAAGAAATGATCTCTGCAATGTCTTCATGCTAATTTCTTTTAACTGGATCAGATCACAGTGTAAAAGGGAAGACTGTGTGACCATATTCCTACTCTTAAGTCATTTAAGAGTATTAAAAAATGATTGTGTGGAGGAGGAATAAAGGCGGTTATAACTTCAGGAATAAATCTGCTTCTGTTCTTCAGTTAGTAAGGCTTTTGAGACATTGTGGACAATTTTTTTGGTTTTGTGTTCGGTCAGCCTTGGCTGGCTGCCAGATGCCCACCCAGCTGCTCTCTCTCTCTCTGCCTCCACAAGGGGAGAGAGACAGAGAATACGATAGAAAAGCTCATGGATCAAAATAAGGACTGGGAGATCACTTATCAATTACTGTCACAGACGAAAGAGACTCAACTTGCAGGAGATTAATTTGTTGCTAATTAAAAATAGAGTAGGATGGTGAGAAACAAAGACAAAACACTCCCTGCCCTTCTTTCTAGGCTCAGCTTCACTCCTCCTTTCCTGTCCTCTCTACCTCCTCTCCCCCTCTCCAAGTAGCTCAGAGGGATGGGGAATGGGGGCTTTGGTCAGTTCGTAACAGTTCCTCTCTGCTGCTCCTTCCTCCCCTCTCTGCCACTCCTTCCACCTCACACATTTCCCCTGCTCCCTGCGGTTTCTTTTCAAATATGTTCAAAAGCTGATGTAGTATTGGATGCATCCTCGCGCAGCAGCAGAGGTGTGAGTGGGACAGAGCCATCTCCAGTCAGTGAAGGCCATTAGTGACTTGTTTAAAAGTTGGTAACGCACCTTCTCTACCTTCTCTAGAAATCAATGGCTGTTTGTTTTTCTAGGTAATGCAGTGGAGGCAAACAACCTGTCATATTCTTAAGTAATATTTAGATCCTGAGTGTTTTAAATTATGTCATTAGAGTACTTTTTATAGGCTTCGTGTGTCTGTCTCTACATGAGTTGTACTCCAAGCACGTACAAACGTTCTAGCCATCATTGTACTCCAACTAGACAAAGTATTTTTGAGAAGGCCATGGTGTTGTCTTTCATGTCGTTCTTTTCCTGATGTTCATTCATACTTTGTAATATTTTAATTCCTTTCTGTAAAAGAGAGCGCAAAAATCTTACCTTTCTGAAGTACTGCCCTTCAGGAATATTTCCTTGCACAATGTCTGGTGACCTATCTGTGGTATAAATTCAGACTGATTGCAGTGAAAACGTGGAAGAATTCATATTGCTAGCCTCTGAAGTTTTTGGCAAACTCATTTTAGAGTGGGTAGGGACCTTACCCAGAGTACAGGAGTTCCTGTAAATTATCAACGCAGTCTTGTGGAGATAAACCGAGCATTTCTGAGCATGAAAATATTGCTGGTAGTGTTTGTAATAGTATACTGATAGCATACGATTAGTGAGGAAAGTGTTTACTAGTTTTGCGGATTACTTTTCGATGGAAGAAAGTTTGTTTTCTGAAAACTGGTCAGTTTGGAGTAACAGACCGTGCTTGCTTTAATGCCACCTTCCATTTCACTAGAATCCTGCAATACTGCTGGGTATGCCTTTGATAGTGGGAGCCGTAGATATCCCTGCAGGCCTTTTATGTCTTTATCTTTCACAGCTCGCACATGAAACACCAGGACATATTCTGTCTTTTGTATCTCTGCTTTAATTTTAATTGCGTGGAGTACTGGGTGAGGAGAAAGGAGAGAATTGCTAACAGAGATGTGTAGAAGCCTACAGGAAGCAAGTAACTCACTTTAGACATATTATTGTGGTATGTGGTATAATGGGGTATAATTTTTCTTGCTTCTAAAATTTTGAAGCTGACTTAGCTCTAATAATCTGGGCAAAAGGATTTAAGATGGGATGTAAACAGTCTTGGACAATCAGTATTGAGAAACACCAAACAATGTTTTGTGAGCTCTATTCTGAGCATTTGATACACATATGTACTGTGTCTCAGATGAAAGAACAGTGATCAGTTAAAAATTTCCCCTCTCTCCCCTTATGCTGACTTACTGTAGCACCTCTCGGGAGCCCGATCACTGTTTCACTGCATCAGGTGGAAGTTGCTTTACAATCTGAAGAATTAAGATCAAGAGACAATCCTGTAACTTTAAATCCCAAAACACCCTGTAGCAACATGTCCAAGTGTGAAAAGATTTTGGTTTACAGTGTTTTGTTATAAATAGCAACAAAGACAACAACAACCGTAAGAAAGGAGTGCTAGTGGGAAAAGTGTGTGGGATGGGAAGGTCTAGAAATGGAAACCCAGTGATTTTTGGAAGGTGCTTTTGATTAAAAATCTTCAGCTACCTTAATAAAGTTATTAATGTAATGAGTGTCTTGGTGCTAGGTTATACTTCCAGTTCAGGGAAGCTCATGCCCTAATACCACTCTTTTCAGAGAACAAGGATTGTTTGTGCTGTAACATGCTGCTTGTATGCTAGGAGGTGGAGTTTCTGATCTCTTGTAAGAATTCATGACTGAATTATCCAGTCACATCCCTGACCCTTGTCCAAAACTGTCTGATAACCGTTGATCCCATATTCATAGCCAGGCATGCCCAGTCGTGCAGTCAGCATCAGACTCGAACCCAGACCACTCTTGTTTTCTCTGCCTGAAACTGCAGTGTAGCGCAGCATCGTCCCACAACAGCACTGCAGGATCTGTTGCTTGCTGAAAGGGAAAACAAGAGCTGATGACCACAGTAAGCCCCAGTGAAGATGTCCACAAACAGCAAGGCAGGTCGAATTCAGTTCTCAAAGATCCTGAGCTCCTGTGTTTGTATTTTGTAAGTGTAATATTGTATTTCGTAAGTGTAGTATTTTAGGATTTCATGGCTTCCCACCGCAGTTAATTGCCCAGTCCCCAGACAGTGCTTTCTCTGTGTGAAAGACAGCCATTGCACATACCTATTCATGTGAGGACAGTTTTATAGAATATCTGACTGTGGGCTAGAACACCAGCTGTTGGGCTCCACTGAGGTGTGCAGCGCTCATCTGTACTTAGTTTGATTACTTTTGCATTACTTTAGATGCGTTAACTCATCAGAAGCCCTGCCTTATTGTCTAACTGACACTCAAGTTGCCTTGTTCCTTTTCTAGTTTTCAGTCCTTCCTACATACTTTATTGCAAATAATCTTTTCTTGCTCAGGCTGTCAGTAGGTTTGGCTGCTGTCTTCCAGAACACTGTAAAATTAATGTGTTGAGCCTGATTTATTGTAAGAAAATGCTTTTTAATTTCTATTGCTGTAACTGAAGAAAGGCAGAAACTGATTAGAAGTCAGAAACAATGGCGTGCAATGTATTTAGGTTTCTTTAGTACCTAATGCGGTCATGAACAGGAATACGCCATTGTATACAAGCAGGACTTTGAATGAGGCAATAGCTTGCTTCTAATGGATGGTTGTGTTTGTGTGATATATCATACACAAGTATATATGGTGCCTATTGCCTAGAACCCTGTAACCTGGGAGATGGAGGCACTTTCTTTGCAGTGTTTGAATTAAAGATGATCAACACGTTACTATAGACACTTCTTCTCATAGCTGGGCTATAGCTGACTTTTGAAAGTAAGCTATTCCTTGCAAAAACCTAAGGTCTGGAGTCAAAATAAGGCTTTTCTGCCTGAAAGCATTTGTCTGCCTCCCATTTCTCTATGGTAAGCACAGAGGTGCTATTGTATTTTAGTAGCCATTTGCATCTGTTTCATAACAGTGAGAGACTTACTGCAAAGGAGTCAATACTACCCTGAAGCCATAGTATATTCCTGCCCCTTGCAGCAGGTTTCCTGTTGTGGGTCACATTGGTATTACCATTTTGGCTAAGAAGGTAAGCTCTGTTTAAATAGTAGAATCTTGCTACGTTTTCCCATCATACTGCTGAATCCCAGTACTTTGGATGTATGAACACTTCTCTGTGTTGTGGGCTGAAGGACTGTTTTTCATGATCTCTCAATTTTCTTTGCTTCGTGATTATTGTGTCATATCTTACATGTCCAGTAAGTGCATGACATTAAATGTATCTGGGAAAGAAGTCTTACTGTAGAGCAAAGAAGCACCCTGTCAATACTAAACTCTGCTTTCACTTTTCTCTTAGAGATGAGAAGCTGGAGGGAGTGAGGGAGGGTACCTGTGGGCCTTTGTGGGGAAGTTCTAGCTTCCAGATGCAGGCAGTAACTTGTTGGCTTTTGACCAGCAGTCCTGAATTGTACAATGAAAAGGGCTATTGGGAAAGAAGGGAAGCTCTGCCTGGGATATTGGATGCTGCCTTTAATAGGCTTGGGTAAATGAAATTAAGTTGAGCAACACAGAAAAACTCCTGGGACCTTATTTGCTTTGATTGCTAAACCTTTTGAAGTGTGCTTATTGCTGTAAGGAAGGAAATCTGGAAAAGGTCAAGTATGAATTCGATGAGAAATACAAAAAGGAATTGCTTGAGATGGTCATTAAATAAGACAAAAATGAGATTTAGGAATAAATGGAACAGTATCACTGTAAAGGTGAAACACCTCAGCATAAATGAGTAAAGACAGTGAAACTGGAACAAGTCTATCCAAGATACATTGATTTGTAGAGGTCCCAATTCCAGTCTGGTGAAATTGATATTTTGCAAGGGCCTCATATCCTGGTCTACGTGCGTGTTTGTGAAGACCTTGTGAAGACTAAAGGCCAGTCTATTTGTCTCTGTCTACTGTACTTATGTATTTTTAACACAGCTATTACCATAGCATCTAGGCAGCAGGAAAAATGATCAATATTATTGTCTCTGGTGTTGGGGAGTATCTAAAGCCGTGCTGCATTAGACTCTGTTGAGTAACTGATCCAAAGACAGCCCCAGCTTTTGGGAGCTCATGACGTAGTGTTTTGGGCAAGGACATAGCAACGGGCGAAGAATCAGATGAGCAGGGAACAAAGGTATGGTGATGGCACATGCTTGCAGTGAGAAGAGTATTCAATGTAGCCACAGGTGGCTGCAGACTGGTATCCAAAGTATAAAGATGTTTGTCTGAGATGGGACTCACCTCATGTTCTTCATGTAGTGGCACTGGGCATATCAGAGGAATGCTCTGGGACCTTTCTGATGCTCTGTTGCTTTGCTGCCTGCTTTGAATGTGGGAGGACTCAGAGTCCTGCTGATCCTGCGTGGTTATTCAAGCTCTGAGTTAATCCAAACATAAATTGCAGGTGTATTTCGTCGGGTTTCGTCTTATTTGTCCCCTTTTTTTACTAAAGTAAAAGGCCACTAATGTGAAGCAGGTAATTGCTCTGATGGGGACTGTGGGACTGTAGGAATGGTTGCAGAGATAAAACCAGAGCAGATTAATACAAACAAAAACTGCTGAGCATATTACTTAAGTCTTTGTAATATTTGCCTTTTAAAATGTAGTTTTGTGTGAGTAATGTTAGTATCAATATTAATATCTGCTGAGATGAACAAAACTATCAATGTAATAGAAAAAAAAATGTTAGCCTGCACAATAAAGTTTTCAGTGGGGAGTGTCAGAAAGCCAATGAAAATCTGCAAGGGCTGATTGCATCTCTGAATTTTAGACTGGTGTCACTGTTCTGCTCAGTCTGTCATTGTTGCTTGCTTTCTTTCCTTTTTTTTTTTTCTCTCTCTACACTGTGGCAGGTGAATGTCCTGCAGAGAAGAACATTTTCAGTTTGTGTCTGCATGAATGTGTGTAGCTGGTTTCAATACTTAATTGTCTGATATGTTCAACAGAAGATACAATAACTATTTTTAAAATGTGCCTTTTTTCCTCTAATCACAAGTAAAATGTGTTGGATATATTAATTATACACCTTCTTGATATTTGCAAGCGCTTTAAAATAGAAGCAGCCTTAAGTTATTTAGAACAGAAGACAGGGATCATCCTTCTTTCTTTTTGTTTTGGTTTGTTTTTACACAGGAGATTCATATTTATACACAGTCAGCGGTCTAGAGATGAAAGAAAATGCTATATAGCTCTACGGTCAGAGCCAAATGCAAATGCTTTGCGCTCCATCTCAGTAGAGGTCTCCAGTGAAAGCCCAGAGCTACCTGGGCAACCATTAGCAATGAAGCTGAATATGGGCAGGACCTGCCCATGTGGGATTGTGGATTTTGGTTCTGGTGACAAGTCCACCATTGATAGCTGGTATCACACTAGCTCGGATGTGCTTGAACATGCTGCCGTCACACTGAATTACAGCTCTGATCTGCTCTGGTGAGACAACACCTCATCCTTAGTGCCTGCAAGAGGTTTAGCCGAAGCATCCCCTTGTGGTCTTGAGCTCTGGGTGATTGCTCAGTGCCTGACAGCTCTAAGTCCCTGCGAGGTACTGCATGTCCTCAAACTGGCACATGACTTGTAGCCATGCCTTCCCCTGCCAAGTCGCAGGAGGAAATTTTACAACTGCCTTCCTGATTGTTGAGACAGGGAAATCCACTGTCCTGCGGGGACTAGAAGCTGCCTGTGGTGCCTGATGCCATTCTGGGAGCCTTAAGCTGGCGCCTGGATACCTTTGCCTGCAACATGTACAAAGTAGAGTTGTGAAGAAAATGTCTGAGGAGGGTGTTTCCTCCAGTGACAAAAACTTGGGATCTCAGTAGAAGCATTTTATTCTGTGAAACACAGGGCCAGAAGCAGCAGCTGGTGTGAATCAGCATCACTTCTTTGAGGAGACTAAGGAGATGCTGCTTTATATTGGCAGCTGCATTTTGTCCTGAGTTTTCAGATTAGGATATTATGCATAAACACAATGAGTTGTTCTCCTCTGTGGTGTGGGAAGTACACATTTTGACCCTATTGACCTGCAATCTGTTAGCAGTTTTCAGCAATTACACAGTTCATATAAATGATAAATGACTAATAGTACAGAATGCATTCATTTTATACTCTTCACTTCTCAGTGGTTATTTTCTTGCAGTAAAACTATATCCTGATATTTAAGAAGTGAATAAAAACTTCAACGAAAAATGAGCGAAGATCACAGAAATGGCCCCGTACGGTTGTCAGCCTCTGTGCATTGCACTCATCCCCAGCAGTAGCCTAATAAACACACCAGGGTGACTCTGTCTTCCATTAATTATCTCAAGCTGAAAGGAGAGGATATCCTACCTTGTCTAGACATCTCATGAGGGTAATTAATTTTTCTGCAAATTCTCCTAGCCAGAATTGTGGTTGGTGTGGAAGGAAATTCCCCTGCATTTTCCCTTCTTCAGACTCTTTGTTGCTTTGCATTTAGGCTGCTGTTCTTTTATCTTGCCTCAAATGTTGGGCTCAGCATCGTGGCTGAATCCTGCCTGGCTCTTGGGTTTTTCGTGCAGCTTGCTTTAGGCAGACCACTGCCTACCTGGCCTTCCCGCCATGGCCACCTCCCTGCTGTTGGTGGGGCATTTCTACTCATCAGCCATCGACTCTGGTTAATTGCTTCTGTCTGCAAAAATCGCTTAGGCTTTCCCTTCATCAAACGTCATGGCGACAGAACCACCTTGTCTGAGTGCCGAATCTGGCCCTGGGGCTTCCCAAAATGGGTGCTGATGCGGGGCTTCCCTGATTCACTCTTAGTGGCAGCTTCACGAGATGAGGCAGCAGGTTCATTGCAGTATGCTGCAAATGCTGGTTTATGTTATGTTGTTTGCAGTGCTGTAGTTTGCTGCTTTACTGCCAGTTTCATAACCTTCTATAAAGCTTAATTTAATTGTTCTTTAATTACCTCTTTGAATTAGCATATAAATCTCAGACGGAAGCTGTAAGCAGCGTAGATAAGGCTATGGATGTCACAAAATGTTACTTCTTTATTTTCATGTCCCTGTCTGGGGTTACATTGGAGCAAACCTTTGCTGCTTTTGTAAAGATGTCTGGAATGAGAGGGAAGGCTTCATGCTCATAAAACTTCTTTTTTAGACAATTCTCTGGAAAGAACAGCATGGAGAGATTTATGATTACTTCAAGTTCTCCAACCACTTTCTACCCTATCTATTACTATGCATTCCTTTGCTGTTCTTTATCAATTTACATGAAGAGAAGAAATCTCTGGTCTACTTAGCATACAAGGTATTATCTGAATACTGTCAGGACCATGAAGGTTTCTATTTAAAGACATCTCTTTAAATAAACCACATATGCTACTTTGAGAGTGAGCTAAAGGAGAAATGGTTTTTACTGGAGTTTTTAAGCTAGGTTCTGCGTTACAAGCAGTTGCACTGAGCTCTGCCTCTTTGCCCACATTCCCAGCTCTCGAGAAGTCCTGAGACTTCCAGTGATTATGGCTTGCTTTCATAGCTTACAAGGTGCTCGTCTCTCCTCCGCCTGTGCCAACTGGGTGTGGGAAGCTCTCACATCCATTTTAGACTTTTAACATCAATCTTTAATGTCTTAGTATATGTTAATGTAAGTGTTTTTCACATTCAAAGATGATGCAGTTCTACTTTTCAAATAGATTACTATTTGGAAAGTTTATGTTATATATAGAATTAAACACAGAGGAATATTGATCAGAAGTAGAGCTGGCAGTAAACAACTAGATTATTTTCGTCTCTATGTTATGCTTTTATGTGGTGTTTTTTTTTTCTTACCTTACTGTCCAGGTTGTACTTTTTATTTTGCCTTAGCCAGTTTCTGCTCCATTTTCCTTCTGCGACCTCTTGTAGGCAGAGTAGAAAGCCATTAATATTAACCTGTTGACTGAAGCTTTTAAAGCCACGATGTTCGTAGGAATTTAGAAATGAGCAATATCAGTTTCCCAGCTGTTATTGAATCTGCATTTACAAAAAAACAAATACACTTGACCTTTCCATGAGATTTCTAAATTATTTTCGTTGAATGCCTCGGTGCAATTCTGTTCATTAGAAGACTGTACATAAAGCTTGTACAGAGATTATGAAGCTGCACCTTGGTCTTCTGAGGCTTTAGACCCAAATAGCTTCTACAAATTAGAGTGGAATAGGGCAATTTTTCTTCCTTCTTTTTCTGTGTATCAGTCTTGCTTGTTGGTTGGTGACTGTAGAGGGAGCAAGAGCTCTCGACTGGTGCCCTCTCTGGCTTGTGCAGCTGGACACTTAATTTCGCAGGCGGCTATGCCTGCAAGGCCAGTCTTCTTGGGAGAAGTGGTGAGATTTCAGTAACAAACATGTCTTGAAGTAATACATGAGGACTGAATTGTGTATTAAGATATCCTGACTTACATTGCTAACTCCTCAAGTTACTTAGAGCAGGAATTTTGAAAAAATTATTTACCCTTTCTACTTGTAATCTAGCTTGTGCTTGACATCTATCTACCTTCAGCTGAAGAGAGCAAACAGGCCATTTTTCTCCCATTTTCAGAGAGTTCACTGTTAATTTTTCATATACCAGCAAGGTGCTGCAGCATTGGAGTGGCAAACCCAGGGCAGTTTTTGCTTACTTTAAAATGTACTTTCCCTTGTAATTACTTCTTTAAAATTTGTAAACATCTTGTATTGGCTCTGCCATTGCTCGCTTACTTTTTCACAAAACAATTAATGTGGGCTAAGTTTCGCTTGCTGGTGTCTTTTAAACACCACACTATGCCTAAGGAAAAGATGAGAAGACAGATGTTGTACTAACCTCCGCTGATTGCTTTCTGATTGCCAGTTTAGTTGTCTTTCTTCAGCCATTTAGGATGGCCGTATGGGAAATCAACAGTGATGATCTTTATTAAAGTACCAGAAGCGAGGTGCTTCACCTACACGTATTTTTGGGGGAGGGAGAGGGATATGAACCCAATTAGAAAATTTATGAAACCGCCAGAGCATGCTATTCATTTAAAATTGGTGAGGGCTGCAAAATGAGCAGAAAGCTTGACAAAATATTGGCACTGTTACAGGTCCAGTATGTAAATTCACCTCAGAAATGGAGCAGTCCAAAGACTTGCTACATTTTGTCTTCTTTTCATGTAAAAGTCTGGACAGTTGTATGTTATTGCATATGAAACAACATACTAATTAGTGAGAAAGGCCTTGGATAGTTCAGTTGTAAAGAAGTTCTTGGAATTCATTCTCGCAGAGTAAGTGAATAAGTCAGGATCTGATTTGGTATCTGGTGCTTCCTGTTATGTTACGAATGAGATGTTTTTGTTCAACATTTACTTTTCCAACAGTAGGAATCACAATGATTTAAAGTTCTTCAAATTGCAGCAAAATGCTTTACAGCAGGCACGGAAAAGAAGAAAAAGAAATTCAGTCACTGTGGGTTTTGGCTGGCTAACTGTAGCATGTTCTGGAGTTAAATGTATAGGCTACACTTGCAAAAGCAGCCAGCTTCACTGGGCTAGAAAGTGAAGTTCTTTATTTATCTGCTCCATCAGTGCAGCAGAGGCTGTGGCTATGTCTCAGTTGAGATCTACGTTAGTAGACTATCTCTACCCTCTTGCTGCAGCTGTGGATTTGTTTGCTACGTTTATTTTGGCATTCCTTATTTTGGTCCCCCAAAGAAATCAAATAAAATTTGTCACTAGCCCAGATTGTGCTATTTGGGAAAAGATGCCACATCTTTCTCTCCTTAGTCCTATTTTATGATTTGTCAAGGATTTGGTGAAGTTGTAGATCCAGTTGTACATCATCTTTGATTAAAAACAAGTCTTCCACACCACCAATTCCATTTCAGTCTCCAAATTTGTATGATTTAGATAGATAGGGTAGTAATTAACCTCTGTAGCCTGTTGCGAAATCCAGGAACAGCTTGATTTTATTCTGCTTTTTATGTAATACTATTTCTAACAGAACTAACACAGACTAACAATGTCTGTGTTACAGAAAGCTATATGGAGCTTTCTGCATGACTGTATTTATCATCTCAGAGGGGCAAAAAGTCATCTAGTTCATATTAACTGAAATATGCTGTGCGGTTCCCTGTGGTCAACAGCTGGATGACAAGACATTGAGAGTACATTAGGCAGCTTTCTAATTAAATATCTTCATTGCATCTAAAACACATAGTAGCACTTCCTTGCTAATAAAGAGAAAGCCCACTGCAGTCAATTTGTTGTAGATACCGCATTGCCACTCTTATGCTAGAGCTCTTGCAGTCTTGTAAGAGTAGGATACGAACATGATGTGTTGTAAAAAGTAACACTTAGCTGTGATTTTGCAAAGTGTTATCCTATTTATTTTAAGTGTCATGTAATTATCAATTCATTTACTACCCATTGTAATACCATGAATCATAATGAATGTATTTGCATAATAGGTAGTATCACATGAGCTCAGTTATAATTCAGCATTAGCTAAATGTACCATGAAAACAAAATGTTTCCTGTAAAGGTAGACTGGGGTTGATATATGACGTGTCTTATACATGATGTATCACAAATACTGGCATGGAAAATTGTTCTGTTTGTGGACTTGCTCCTGGGGGGAACTGTTTTGCAGCCCTGAACTTCATCCATTTCCTCTCCCATCTCCAGCCCCCGAGTTTAAATGCTTGTCAACTCTGCCAGCCTTACAGGTGAGGATATTGTACACAGCACGCTCAGAAACCTGTCGTTGCTGTTTAGCTGATATGTCAGTGCTCTGCTGGCACAAGTCACGAGGCAATCTCTGCCCAAAAGACTGAGTGTATTGCTCCGGTGATACTCCAAGACCTGCACGTATTGTGCTGGGTAACTGAACTGAGAAGCGATCGCACTGGAGACTTGCCTCCAGAGGATTGCCTCAGCGCTGGGTAGGTTTCTTTAAAGCTCCTTGTTTCTGGACATAACTTCTTTTTAAATAAAAAGATCTCTGAAATTATACGTGGTCCTTCCAGTAGTCAACTCTGCGTTGCTGGTTTGGGGAGTATAATACAAGCAGGCTCGCAGCTGCCTAGTTATATGGTTTGCTCTAGTTATCCTCCATGTCTAGACCGGTCTGTGCTCACTACTGCTAATTCATCATCACAGTCGGTTGTCTCTTCTCTCCTGCCAATGTTTAAACCAAGAAGGGCTCCCTTTCAAAACCAGGTATGGCCTGTTGCTATATGCTCTACATACATACACCTAGCTTGAAGAATGGCCTGAAGTCCTTTTTGCTGAAGAACAGTGTTATCTGCAGTCCCTGGTTTCTGCATAGCCTGGCATCGTGGATATTGCTTCATCTCTCCACATTTCTAGTGAATGATCACAGGTGATCCACCAGCCCTTGCAAGGTTACGCCACTGGGGGGAAACAATCCTGCTCTTGCACCAGTCGTGAGCAGCAGTTCCCCTTTCCCCTTTGCCATCTCAGAGCTGCTGCTCCTACCCCAGACACTCTCTGCTGTATCCTGTCTCTGCCTTTATTACATAAAGATTTATGCAAGCTGAACTGAAACATATGTCACTTTGCGTATAGAAGAAGTAGTCCCTTTCAGCTTTGGTTTAACGTGTTTTGGAGACATGTGATCTTGCAATAGCAGAGTGGTTAGAATAACCCAGATCTCAGCAGAATCTAGTTTCTGAGATAAATCCGAACAACTTATACCTCTCATTTGGTTCACTTACAAGTTCAACAAACTTCCTGTTGCAGAAACAAGATGTGCTCATGCCGTTGCCTGAAAATGATCATTGTGTGAACTGTTGTGTCTATAACAGATGTGTGTAATTTCACTTCCCACTTTTTGGATGTATCCCATTTCCATACAGAATATGAAATGCTTACTTTTTGGCTGGTGCAGTTGATTTTTACTTGTTGCCTGTAAGATATATTAAGGATACTGATACTGCAGAGGTTAAAAAGAGAGTTATTTTGACAAATACAGTGTAGTTACTGGTACCGCAAGGATTATTTAGCCTGATCTGCATTCAGGAGGCAGCCCTGCAATGGCAAAAGGCTAACACAGTTGACAACACTTAATTTGTTTGGACTCTTGTCACCGTTGGCTTTACAATGTGACAGGACAAATACATCGCTGAAATTGATGAAGTGGTGACACATTTGCACAATACTACAACTCCTTACAGTTGTTTAGGGCAAGCTTTCTTCCTTGATATACAAGGTAATTCTTCCGAGTTTTGTCTGTGCACCGTAGCCAGCAGCAATTAAAGCTGTCCTCTCTTAGTTATGATTCAGTTTGGCCAGCTAGAACGCAAATGGGCAGTGGAAATGCCACAGTGTTTCTGCTGGATTTAGGTAAAGTTAGAGCTGTTGCAAGGGAAAGACTAAATGTATATTATAAGGGATCCATGCAATTTTTGTACAACAGACATTCTTGCCAAACGTAGAGTTGGTAATCCCCTTAACTGCGACAATCACTGGCCTGATAGGATGGAGTTGTCAGTATAAACACACAAAGGGTGCTACACCTGGCAATAGAGCTCCTCTTTAGTAAGGAGAGTTATTCTAGAGTCTGTATGTTCACTAGGCCAGCTTGCCAGCATCCCCAGAGGAACTGGCTGTTGGGAATTGGAAAGAAAACGCTTGTTTTTTAATGGAGATACCAATTTATGTTTCCATAGTTCTCTTTGGCTTGCTGCTAACTGACAGGTGGGAATTTCTGGGCTTTCTTTCTTAATGGGAAGTTTGCAAATAAGGATTAAGAGAAAATAAAAAGATAAAGTACCCATAATTTCACTGGGGATTATTCTGTGGTGTTTATATTCAGTATATTATTTCCGTATCTTAGAAATGCGCCTTAAATGTGTTTTTGTTTTGTTCTGGTTTTGCTCTAGCTGTTTCTAGGACAAGTGCTTATTCAGGTTGATCACAGTTTGGAGGAGCCTACTGTGTAGGAATCAAATTCACTAGATTGCACTTGCACAGAAAATGTGGTATTAAACATGGTCACACACAGGACAAAAACCTCTGGAACTATAAGAGTTGTTCCTGTTCTGATTTTTGTGATGTGACCAAACTTATTGTCATGTTGTACCAACGACTGGTGATTCTGTGAAGTGAATCATCTGTCACTGGAGAATGTACAGGAATCATCAGCTCATCTTGCGCAAGTTATTAGCTGTCTGCGAGTGATCGGCTTACTAGCTATCCGGGGTGATTGGATCTCTCTCTTACCAGCTGTTGCCTTGTACTAGGTTTCCAACAAAAGCACAAAGAAATATCAGTTTACATACCTGTCCTCTTCCTATTATGTTCCTTTTGTTATTAGGCTCCAGGAAGGGCAGAGCCTGTGGCATGTTTGAATCCTAACCACTGTATATCATTTAAGATCTCTTTCTGATGAAAACACTGATACAAATCGTCTAGTCCCTAAATGAAAGAAAAAAGAACAGAACTGTTCTAGCAATCGGACCCAAGGAATTAAAATAATCTTGAAGTGCAGATGCTTAGTGTAATTTTAGTGATCCATAAAAAGTGAAACTATGCAAAAAATGTTCCTTTATCACTGTAATTACGTACTTCCCCC
>Ga0065711_1026513_pt1 | contig 67273 bp, 35 predicted proteins | sample Hoacrofraction12_FD_59098 | JGI IMG/M metagenome (GOLD analysis project Ga0065711, IMG submission 59098) | Hoatzin crop microbial communities from Cojedes, Venezuela - Epithelial fraction 12 v2 (version 2) | ecosystem: Host-associated > Birds > Digestive system > Esophagus > Crop | place...
CCCCCCCCAAGTTTATAGCGCTAAAATTTTCCCCATAGGAACTTTGAAGAATTTGAATTTAAAGCAAGGAGAAAAATAAATTATGGCAAATTACTATATTTGTGATGGTCTTCCCTACACTTCAAATAAAAAAAACAAAACACCAAGCTTAGACATTAGGACTAGATAAGAAGTGGGGAAAAAAAGCAAGATTTTGACCTCAGTTCCAGTTCTGAAACCAGCACTGTGCATTAGGTGGCGATTTTAACAATTTTCTGCTGTATAGCAATTCAAAGTTCTCATTTTATCACTTTAAGCCATAGTGAGTCTGTCTCTGCAAGAACCTCACACTGCTTAGCTTCCTGAACACAGTTACTTTCTGGGATGCTGAGCTCAAGCGTAAGGAGAGCCTGGTGCTATGCGACAGCTAGACCACACTGGGGAAGGTGCTGCTGATGGTCCCAAGGACAAAGCACACGCCAGACTGAAGGGACTCATGCATTACTGAGGGTACATACGTTTGAAACACGCTTTTCTCTTGGTATGAAACCAACTTTCCTTCACAAGAGTATCCTTCAATCTTCACTTATTTCAGGTGCTTTCTACTGCATCAGGAGACAATATAATTTTAACAACCAGCAACGTATTCCTCAGATGGGAGAAGTAACTTGTAGGGCATACAGGGTCCTGCTGCAACAGGCCATATCAACGCTGACACCCAACCCTACACAAACCAAAGGAGAACCAGTACTGTAGACACTGCCTATATGTTACAGGCACTGCCTAGAGAAAAGTGTGTACCACCCTATGGAGCTAGCAGTGGACGCCTTTTAGACACCCAGAAAGTCTCAGCATGGAAGAGATTAAAGTCTTTACAGACATAAATAAAAGCCCAAATCTTCTTTCTCTGAAAGAGTAATTATCTGCCTGACTTCAGAATTTACGATGTTGCTCATTACCAGAGTACCTGAGCACGTTCCAGGTTAAATCAGTGGCAACAGAAAAATCTCTGGTGGTGGTATTCATTTGAAACCCCCTACTTAGTAGCTGAACAAATATGTTCGTTGCATCTATAAAGATTCTTTATTTCATTTGAGAGCAGGCCACTATCCTTTGTTAATGTTCATAAGGACTTTAAGGTCCAGTTCAAAATCTGTGCTTGTGTTAAGCTGAAGTAGCAACAGTATAACATCAATTAATTTGGCAGTAGAGAGAATGAGCCACAGAAGGCCTACAAATGCACAATGCACTGGTTTTAAATACTCATTTCCCTTGCCACATTTGCAGCTGCCAGAGACGCACCGAGTTCACCTTGATGTTGCAAATAAAGCAGAAACTCCTTACAAATAATTGTGACAGCAATAGGAAAGGGAAATCAATGAAATACCCAAGAAAAAGGCAGTATTGCAGTATCTGAACTCAGTGATAACCAATGAAAACCACTCTGGGCTACCCGTGGCCATTCACGAACATCTAGGAAAGGAGGAAACTATAAGAAGGGGGCAGGCTGACATGTTCACCTGGAATGGGAACCGCTGCATTTTGTCTGGTAACCTCCCTGATGTTTAAGCCACCTACATCTTTGTTCCCACTGCACCTACTAGGAGATCTCTAAGCATCCCTGAGACAGAGACCTTAGGAATTTAGCAACTCATACCCACCAAATACAGCTCTTAACAGCACCAAGAGTCAAACCACTTATAATCCCACACTGCATCTTCATTAAGCATGTCCACCCACAGGAGAGACACAGAGGAAGATCACAGCAGAGGTAAGGAGCAAATTGAAAATGTCAATCACTTACCAGCAGGAGACGTGACCACAAGTTTTGGTGGCCCCTCATGCACCTTGCAGAGGAGTGCTTTGCCTTGGGGGGCCTTGGAAACTCAGAGTGGAACAGGAAGGTTTTCCCTCCTGCTTGAACTGCCCCATGACTTGCTTAGCTGTGGAAACACCTCTCATCCAGGAAAACCTGGTCCAGGCAGTGAAAAATGGTTCATTTTGTTAACTCAATGCTTTCTGCTTTCCTGGCCACTTGCCACCGGCACCAACACAATGAGATAGGAAACATTTCAGACTTGTGGGAATTACACCTCAAAAGTTAACTCAGTGACTTCTCTCAAAAAATACAAGCTTAATTCTGCTCTCAGTTACATCTGTGTGACCCATTTGACATTTCTTCTAGATCCATCTCTAACACAGTGAGGCAGCTAACAAGTTCATTAACTGCAGGACTCTGACTTGTCACAACAAAGAAGTAAATAAATTGAATATTAGACAGTCTACTACATTGGATGAGATCCTGAGACAAGATCTGTATTGCCCACAGGCTTTAAGAAGAGAGGGGAAATTTCCTCAGGTTCTTTGTTGAGAAACCCTTCTCATATTCTCTTGCTTTGGGCTTTGTAGGTTGATTTTCTATCAGGAGGCCACATTGTACTCCAGAGAGGCTACCTTCACATAAAGAGAAATGGGTGAACTAGATAAAATCATTTGCAGTCTTTTCACACATAAGGCATGGGCTGGTCTGCAAATGTCAGGGAGCAGAAAGTGCAAGGCTGCTCCCTGCGGGAAGGTGAGCCAGGAGGCACCTCACAGCCAGGGCCCATCATCCCACAGTACCAATGACAGACCTGGAGATGGCACCCAGGTCCAACCAAGAGTCCAGGCCATAAGGCAGTATCATGGTGATGAGGAAGGTCCAAGGTGAAGCTGGGAAGTCAGTCCACAAGTCAGGTTTAATGATCAAGTCGAGTGACAGCCAGAGAGATCCACAGTGACAAGGCAGAGTTTAGGTCAAGCCAGGAAGACAGTCTGCAGGTTGACATCTACAGCAAGGTACTCTTGGCTGTAGATCATCACTCCTCTAACATAGCTCTGGCATGAAAAGACTGAAGGCCCAGGGCTGAGCTTAAATAGAGCCTTGGGGCCCGTGGGTTTGGTTAGAGGCCCCAGGTAAGGTTGGTCAGGGCCATTAAGGCCAATTAGTGCACTCAGGGACCTGACAGCAAAAAATACAGATTTTTTTTTTAATACGTTTGTGAGTTTACTTAGGGCACAGCACAAAGGCCTATTCAAATCAATGCAGAGATCTGGGCCAGTCCTCAACGAGGCCCAACGGAGAAATTAAAATGAGAATGAAGATGCAATAAAGTGTACAAGTGCGTCATAAGTCAGCCTTACCTGGCTGGGGTTGAGATGCTGTGGGTGTCATCTCCACATCTGATTGACAGATAAAAGATTTATGAGAACTGACTCAAGCCTTTTTGCATGGAATCACTCAGCATCTTCTTTGTAACAGATGTACTACTACATATACACCCTAGAAATGTGAGTAGTAAAGCAATAATCTGACACGCCAACTCTACTGGAGTCACTTACAAACAGAATGACTGTGTTGGCTCATCCTTCTTTGAAAGTGAGAATAAATAAGTATTATCATTTTTATGAGCATTACTGTCATCAGTGATTAATTGGAACAATGAGCCATGACGGTGAGATAGCACAGGTTCCTGAAGATGAAAGGATTATCGTACCACAGAGAGAAAATCACTGGCCCTTACGAAAGACACTCACTGTCTCTAGGGGAAAAAAAGTAGTACAATTAGAGGAGTACAGCATACATTATCTCCTCCCAGAACATAATTGTAAAGTATGATAAAATGGTATTTTATGCAGAGATTATGAAACATTCAGTTCTGACACAGTGGGAGATAATTTTCAGCAGCCTTGATCTGGTACTGCATTTAACATGACATAGGGGCTTCAGGGCCCTTAGAGCCTATCTGTGGGGAACACGAACATAAACTCAGCCGTATTCACACAGACAAGAGTATGTAGAGATATGACCCCTCTTTTGCAATCACACGGTTCTGCTTCCTCCTGTCCAAAGAGAAAACAATAGAAGCACATGCCTACTGCACAAGTTTCTTTCTGGGCTCTGTTCTTTATAATGACGTTATATTCATATCCAGTCATTACAACCAAAAGAATAAATAAAACATCTAAAATATACATGAATGGTCTTGTTCGCCAGACAGTGTGTGATGTTCAAAAGGACTGAGAAACCCAGACATCAAACCCGTGACCTTCCTTTACAGCTGGCTGCATAATTCCTCTAAGGTCCAACCACAAAACTCCCTTCCCTCCCCAAACCCTGCTGAATTCCTGTGTTTCACAGGGGAATTATGCCTCGTGTGGAAGAAAATATTTCCTTCTGCTACTTCTACATTTGCAGCTTTCAAACCTCTGAGTGTTTGAGGAGGAGAGATAAATAAGAGCATGTGATTTATTTTCCTTAGCTAGACAGAAAGCGTGGCCTGAATGAAAGATTAGGGCTCCAGATGTGCTTAACAACCATCAGTCACTGCTTTCAATGGATGCGCAGCTCCTTTTAAAAAGGGACTGCTTCCACAAGTCCTTTAGCTGAGGGCCAAACCCTTGAAAACTAAACCCTCAGTGTGAACATCATCTCAAAACTTCCCCCTATGCTTTTGAGTGGGTCTGACACCATCACCACCCCCGCCTGCCATCCATTGCTGCCTGCTGCTGTTGCTGCGTGGAATTCAATTTCCCAGCAACGCCTGGTGCTGGGCACCACTGGGAATATGCGGATTCTGTCGGCACTTGTTGGGGAAGGCTTGCAAAGACACAAGCAAGTGTCAGCCACTCCACACGAATGTCGATAATAGCTATACACACCTTGGTGTATCTGTCAGTACTATCTGCATCTATCAATTAAAATTGCTGAGTTTCATGTCAGAAGTCTGAGCCTTGGAGGAAGACCATGGGAGCTACCAAAGACAAAGAAAACCTGAAAGCTGAATGCTACCTACGTTCTATTTATCTAATTGTATCATGAAAGGTTTCATGGAGAGAGCCTGACTCACTTGTCACACTTGCTAATTAAGCCTTGTTTCAGCAGTAATTCAGTGTTAATACTCCTCCCTTACAATGTTGCCCGAAGAACTGGTTAAGACCTCTGTAAGAAAACTTACTGGGAAACTCCCCTAGGATTGGACTGAGTAAGTTTATGCAAAAGAAACAAGAATGGCCTAAACCAAGTCTGGTTTCTGCTGAGAACAGCCCAAAGCCTGGCAAATGTAACACCCACCCGGTCCTGAGAAACCCAGGTCAGATGCTCGGTTCGGGCTCACTAGGGCACGGACTGCAGCCTTCCTTCTCCACCTCCGGCAACTGCCAGCAGCACTGTCTGTTGGGCTTGTTAAGGCTGGCCTCGTGCTTGCTGTATGGGGGGAAAATATTGAAAGGTCTCAGGTTAGCCCCAGAGTGAAATGAGAATAATAATCCAAGACATGGGACTATTTTGAGGAGCCAAGTGATACAGAGACAGAAAGGACACAATTACTGTGCCCTTTAAAGGTTGCTCATCTGCTGCCCCCTTGGCCAGGTGGTTTTGATGGCCTGGGCACACACAAAAAAGCCACGCCTCTCTTACCTCCCACGATTTCGGCAGCCCAGCCCAGCCCTACCTAAGCCCCTGTGGCAGGGCACCCACAAAAGAAAGGAATTTGTTCCTACAGCTGCTCAGGTCCAGGGACAGTGTGACACAAAACAGCCCACGAGATCACGGTTTTGCTTCTTGCAGAAAGGTTTGCCTTTTGCTTGGCTTTGTGGAAAAGACAGATGCAAATTCATGCAATCATAGCAAGTGGTGGATCCTGGGGGATGTTTTACACCAGCATGGTTTACCCCTAATTGAAGCCAAGTATGCCATCAGAATAACAGATGTGATGTCAGGTACGCTGCAGCCGTAGGTAATCAGTTGCAATTATTGTTCAGATACATTTGTGTCTCATTTGACGATCAGCACCAAAAGCGTGAAAGGACTGCCTTAGCATAGTCAGCATTATTTTATTGTTCTGGATGAAATAAAGCATAATAAAGCAAGGGAGTATTTTCAGGGAAGAGCCTGAGACTTGGGGAGGATCAGAGTTTTGTTCCCAGCTTTACCACAGACCTCATCTGTGACTTAGAGTGAGTCACTTCATTTTTACACTGTACAGTGGGGATTCTCCCTCCTCTTTGTTGCTCTTATCAGTTTAGGGAAGAGTCTGTGACAATGTGCAGGCATCTAACAGCCAGCACACAGGTGTCTTAAACACGTTAAGGGCTTTGAAATGCTTCTATAATTGTAAGAAAAAAATCTACTTCTATAGATGAATTATATTGTTCTGTCTCATAAAGACATTTGCTTGTGTAACATCAAGCAAGATGTTTTTTTCTTAGATATTTTACGCAGAAAAATACCATGTTAGCATACTGAGAGCTAGAGAGATCTACTGGGTAGGCACCTGCGTTTGTTAACTGAGCAGAGATGGACTGAGAACATTCTTCTGAAGAATTTCAGCTCCTCTCTTTTAGTTACTCACCTACCATAGTGAGCAATGGGATGAGACATCAGGGCAGTGTGGGAAAACCTGAGCCAAGAGAGCCTCTCTTCAGAGAACAGTAGATATCACTCAAGTATTTTGCCAGCGTTAAACCCAAGAAGACCCTACTGTCTCAGCTGGATAAGAGGGTTGGTCCCATACAAAGACTGTCTTTACCCTCATGCTCCACACCTGAGTGAGAACCAAAATAAACTCTTCTGATCTCTTGCTGATATTTCCAGCAGCAAACTCCCATAGTCTGTCCTTCGATATCCAGATGAGCTCGTCTTTGTCGGGTTTTAGAGACAGAGACAAACTGACCTGTGTTTACTGTGTGCTGCTGCTGCCCAACACCACTCCAGCACTGCTGAATGCGTGGGTTCTGACTCAGGAGAACATTTCTGTTTGAGCCATGCACAGGGGTTCGCTATGAAATAAAACCCTGCAACTCCATCTAACTCCAGATAACTCTTTGTTAACTTCAAAGCCCTGGCAGAGCTTTGGAGCTGACAAGGCGCACTGTGAGCTGGCAGCTGGGACTACCAGGCTGACAAAGAAGCCTCCTGGACACACTTACCTTATAAACAAGAAAGGTCAGATCATTCTCCTATGGAATATGATACTGATACTGCTTACCCATGGGGTAACTATTGGGTTACATGGGCTGGCATGACCCAGCCTCTGTGTGGGAGAGTGAGGAGAGTTCTACACACAAGGCTCTGCTTTTGTAGACCTTGCAAAGCAAAGCCTGATTGATGGTGTGGCTTTCTAGTGACTGCACAGAAAATTCCTCTGGCCATGCCCTTCACTGAAAAGGTGAACGCAGCCCTTCAGCCTCCTGAGAGACCAACCAACACCTCGGGGCACTGGCTCAGGTAAACCAGCAGCTGACAAAAGCTCCAGGAGCAGGAGGAAAGCAATTGCAAGCTTCTTCTCCAAGGCTGATGTTTCTCAGAACCGTTTCACAACAGAATGATGGTGACCAAACAGTGTCTGCCTCATGCCATGGGCTGGCAGCACGCTGGTCTCCCCCATTCTACACTCCCCGTCTCTGCGAGGAGGTAGGACTCATCTCAGCTGTCATCTCCTGAAGGCAGGGATCATCATACTTGCTATAAATTTAAGCAAAAGCAAGCACACTGATTCCAGAGCTCAGCAACATCAACCCTCTGCTGGTGCATCTCCCTGAGGGAGCTCAGAAAAGAGCAGGATCCCTGGGGAAACTGAGTCACACAGAGGTGAGTTGAGCCGGCAGACCTGTAACACCACCAGGTCTCCAGATTGTCAGAGGGAAAAAATGTGAAGTACACATTGCAAAATGTGCCTCCCACAGACAGACACGGAGTCACTGATAAACAATCTTCAAACATCATTGTTCAAATAACATTTGAATCATTCTCTGACTCAGTGATCAATGAACGATGGGTGACAGAAATAACAACAGTTAACTAAGACAGCAGAAAATGTTAAAGAAAGCAGTCGGCAAGGTGCGGTATTCACAGCTTAGCTTTTGGTGAGCCGGGTCAGAAAACTACTGAAAAAGTCACTGTTCTGGATAAATCCTCTATAAAGCTATAACGGTGGAGCTTACATTAGAAAATGCTCATTGGCTGCTTTGCAGTCAATAGTAATTCTTCAAATGGGACAGCATTTATACGTGGGTCTGTCTAGTTTCTCCTAATGTTCATGTGGTTCTGTGGCACTTTTCCATTTTCTTGCTCTTGATTAAAGAGCACTGATAATCTCTCTCAAAATAGCAGTGAGAATCAAATTACATCTGCTCCAAAAGCAGGAAAGATAATAAGAAAATTAGGAGAAAACTTACTTAAACATTGCTTAGGTGTATTATTTAGGGCTTTGCTAGAGGAATTTTCTCTTCAGTGAGTTAAAAGTGAAATAAAAAACATTGCTGTCCCATGGAGAAATCCACACAACTGTTGGCTCAGATCAGTGGCTTCCCAGTTGCCTGATAGGAAAAATCAAAGTTTTTCAGTAAATGACTAAACAGATATGAATGTCCATGACAAGAATTACCCATTTCCGTAGTTGCCCAAGATGACCAGACATGACAATACAGGTTTTTCACTTTACAGTAGTCTTAGACACACCATTTTGCCACACGCAAGCAAATCTGCAAGACTTTTAATTAAAAAAGCACAACATAAGCAACCACCCCTCTCCAGCTAAACCCAGCTGGAGTTTAAATACCCCTCGTGATGGACTTCGGTGTGTATCTCTGGAGTGAAACAAAAGCTGCCCGTCTTTGGAAGCACTGAGTAGAATCACTCCCATCTGCATTGTAAGACATGTTCTGAGGATTAAAATCGACCTGTGTGATTAAAAGGGCTGCGAAACCACGTTTTGCACAGTTTGGCCAACGTAGCACCAAAAGTCAGTGGCAAAGCAGGAATTTAACCTCAGAGCAGTTGTCTGGCACTCTAATCCCCTGGCAACCTTACCTCCTGGCCTGATGGAGCCAGGGTAAAATCCAGAAGATACATGAGGGAATCGTGACCATACAGGTTAGACTGGATGTGCCACCAGTCACTGCTGACACATGGTCTGTGGCGATGTGCAGGAGGACACCACGTGCACACCCCAAGTCCTTCCCAAATGGCGGCATCTGGGACTATCTCCAAGGCACCTGCACAGAGCACAGGGCCCCCAACAGGGCAGGAGGGGCTCCCCAGGGCTCCCTGGACCCAGGCGGTCCAGGGAAATAATAAACTCCATTTTATGGTGAAAGGTTTTTATTTGTCCCCATGCCATTGTGAACTGATAGAGAAGATTATCTCGCCTCACAATGCCAGCCTGATGAAAAGCGATGGAACGCTGGTGACAAGGTGCCAGCCTTTCTGAAAAGGTGTTGTGCTACCTTTACTTTTGACAGGGACAGTGAAGGGGAAATTGGCATCCTGTGAGCCTTTAAAAACCACAAAGCTTGCAAAGACTTTGCAAGAAAAGTGATCTCGGGTGCGAAGCCCCACGCCAGGGCCCCGGAGACATGGTGGTCTCCCAGCCGCAGCAGCAGCCTCCAGGCTGGGCAATCATTCAATCCCTCCATGCGAAGGCTCAGCTGAGGTGAGAGGAGCGGGAGGTGAGCTCATTGCTCCCTCTCTGTTTCCCCCCACCCACCCCACAAGAGGTTGCGTGAGGACAAGCCGATGAACGCAAGCAGGGTGCTTCGATCCTGCAGCGATAAGCACCAGGAAGGCCCCGCAGACACAAGAGAAGCAGGATGCCAGCAGCAGCTGCCAGACCTGAGCACGCATCCAGACTCCTACAAGAGCTCGCCACGGCTTTTAAAGGACCTGTTCTCTTGGGGCTGATTTGTTCATACCCGTCCCCTCCCAGTCCAATATGTTATCTTTACATCGCGGGTTTATTTCTGAACATGTCAACACACTGCTGAAAAGGTCAGACACATGAGGGCATGCACCGTGGTGGTGCACAGCGAGGCGCAGGCACAGCTGCATTCCTGGAAATCATGATTTGAAGAGTTTTCACAGGAAAGTCTGACACAGCAACTGGGTTGGCAGACACACGTAGGCGAGCCACCATCTTCCCCCTTTTGTTATCACTCCCATTTCATTTCTGTGCTTTGCATGAAAATCTGAAGGTTGCTTCTAAGTATAGGTTTTGCTGGCTTTATCTGAAAGCTTGCCATATCTCTCAGACATGATAACACCGGCAGGGTGCTAGCTGAACTATATTTATCAATGTATTTCATAAAGGAAAAACTTAAGTGGTTTTGAGCAGTTGAGGTATTTTCTTTTCTTTTCTTCCTTTTCCTCACAGCAGACAGCTTAGCTCTGTTATTTACCAGATGTCACCCTGACAAGTCAGTTATTATTAAAAGAGGAGATCCAGGATCTGTTTACAGGCAACAATACTTTGGATAAGCAGCTCGTGTTTAAACAAGACTTGAGAGACGCGGTTATTTGGGATTTTTTCTCCTTTTTTTTTAATTTCAAAATAAATAAAGAAGAAACTCCATTGGTTCCTCTCATCCCTCAGCCTGAACCTTGGCCTGCACTCCCAGGGTATAGACTGTGACACTCCAGCAAAGCCAACTGATGGCTGGGGATTGCTGTCTGCTCCCACCAGGGACCAAATGCCTTGAAACCAGGGACTACAAGCAGAGCTGTTTAAAATAGCAAGCCAGTGAAAACAGCCTTTAAAACAATAAAACTAGTGGCATGCTGTACCAGATGGCAAACATACCCCAGGTAGGTCACAGGTCCTGTTGGGCACCTGGAGATGGCCTGGAGCCACATGTCTGTTCCTTGCCCCAGAAGGCCCTGCATAGTGGGGGACATCTCTTCCCAGAGCTGTGTAACCGCCTGGTCCCCTGGTGACCACCCTGACTGAGCAAGGCAGTGTGGAGAATGACAGAGGGATCCCCAATGCCACCATCTCCTCCATTAACGCAAAGTTCTGTCCCGCTCCAGGTGTCTGGGGGAGCAACAGTGGGGAAGGCTGGAGCAGCATTGGTGGAGCTCTGCTCCAAGTCTTCAGGCACAGAAGCACCACCCTTCCCCCCAAAAAACAGGGCAAAATTAACATCACAGGTCTCCACTACCACACCTCTACTGAGCAGCCATGTCCCACCAGGAGGGCAGGGATGGAAACAACAGGGAAAACGCTCCCCGGGAGAGGAGACAGAAAAGAGAGTGCTGAAATGCCGGCATTCAGCTTGTCTTGGTACGTCAGCACATCAGTGCCACAGCACGGATGAAATGTCTACAAACGGGCTGGTGAGAGGAGCCGCGTTGGGCACTGTGCACTGTGGCACTGGTTGTTTGCCCAGACCTCCCACACGCTTCCCAGCAGGGCATGACCAAGAGCAGTCACACTTGCTGTCCCAAGAGTGTGGGGCACCCCCCGGGCCTGCCATCCTGTGCCCCCAGAAGCCACTCTGCTTTGAGCAACTGCTCTCAGCTCTGCCCATTCCCCGCCGGGTATTTAGATGCACGTTTAACATTAGATCCAGCAAATGTCCAAGGAAATAAATCCCAGCAACCTGAAGGCAACTGTTTACAAGCCTGAACATTTGTTTCAGCGGCCTTGGAATTTCTCTGCTCCAAATGGTAACAAAATCGACCCCGTCCACCTGGAAGGAACAATGTAGAAATGCAAGTTAGGGATTTTTTTTCACCACAATATTCTGATCTGCTGTGTACGAAAAGATCCCTCGAAAGTTCAAATATTTGATAAATCACAGTCTAACCGCCAAACCATCTGTGGAAAATTTTACGGATGTACCCACGAAAATGTTCACAGTTATTCAGAAACATATCATTCACAATTTCAAAACATTTACAAGCTGTACATAGAGTGATTAACTTGGCAGGAGCGAAGGGTCTGGATGAAACCCAGCACCGTGTGGGCAGGAAATGTACCACGGCATTTCATCTAGAGGCTGATGCTAGTGCATTAACCTGTATTTTTTCTACTTCTCCTCTCTCATTCGCGAGGGCAGGCTGTGCTGGCCCACCTGGCTGACCCTGCCATCCCAGCCACACCAACGGCGCTGAACGTTGCTGGGGACAAGCACGCACTGGGACAGAAGATGCTTCGTAAATGCCAGATGCTTTGGCTGATGCTCGCTGAGTTGGTGCTTTGTGTGAGGATGAAGGAGGGGTCGTTGGACTCACAGCAACACACACGATGGCAACAGCAAGAGTGTGAACTGTTCCCAAATCAGTCAGTCACATTACATTCCTCTAAATCATCCCTTTAAGTTGCAACACGGAAGGTTAGGAAATCACAAGGCAGACGCTGAATCTTAAACCTGGCGAATCTTCACTTCAAATCAAAGTCAGCCAACGCACTGCAAATGCAAAAACATACCTACATGCTTTTCTTTATATGCAATTAAAAATACTGTTGGCTTTAATGCAACTATTCACCTTTCATAAAATCATCACGCATCAGGTGGGCCACAGATTCATACTGCTGAATGCTGTTTAAGTCATTATGTTACACCTCCCAAATGATCACTTCTAAAAAGGGGAGAAAGTAATAATTTTATCCCCCTAGAACAGAGACACTGGATAAATACATGTTGTCTTTGTATTGTCAATGACAGCTCACCCCCTTTTAAAGTAATCCTTACCCCCCAGGCCCCAGTTTCTATGTATAGCACACATCCTCAGATGTTTAAAGAGTGAGACTCAATGTTTGCCATCATTTCAGACTTATCTTTGGCAAACAAGGAATTGACTCCAGTATAATCCCCAAAAGGAATATATCTGTCCTTCCAAAATCCACATTCAGCCTGGCTGCCATTGTACTAAGAAATTCAGGTCCAAATCACGTGGTAGCCATCTTAAAAATTGCAATTTAACCTTGAGTTCACTCTCAGTTTATCTTTTAGAAGATTCTCTAGACTTAGTACCAAAAGAGTTTTTACACCAAAAAGAAAACAGAAGCAACCATAGGGTAAATTTCTCTTCTCCACAACTAGAAAAACCTGTAAATTGCAGCACTGTAAGAGCTGGGGGGATGGGAGGAGGAATGAAAATATATGTATATAAATCTGTCTATCTGTATCTGTCTCAGTACAAAATCCCTCTCTACTACTGCTTGAAAATAATTTTACCTTTTGGTGCCTCTCTTTAACAATGGAAAATGGGGAAAACGAAGCTTCCTTACAACTAATTTGCTACCTTTTGGGATTAACTCAGCAGCTATACGATATTGTTCAAAACACAGTGTAAACGAAGAGAGCTCCTGCTCAGAAGAGCTCACCACGTCCATACCCTCAGAGACAGCCAGTAGGTGCGAAAAACAAAAGAGGCAGGGGAGGGATGGGTAGAAACCACAATGAACTGACAAAGCTCCAGCAACTGTTGCAACGCATCATTAAAATTAAATGATGAACTGTTCTTAGCCTCTGAGTGTCTCTAAGCTCCACCCAGTTTAATGGATACAGTTGTTTCCATAGCAACAAATTAGTTTCAATTAAAAGTTAAAAAACCAAACCTAATAAAGCCAGGCAAAGATGTGACACATACAAAATACGGGATGGGGCTATAAAAGTTTTATCGTTGCTTGTTTGGCATAACCTGCATAATTCACCAGAGCTTCTGCCGCTCATATGTATTGTGGTCATGGCTGTAAAATTTTACAGCCTCCTCACAGCTTGGCAAATTCCCTATTGATTTGTCTCTTGCAAACACACCAAGGGAAAATGTGAAAGGGATAAGTCACAGGGGCACTGCCTCTCCCCTCACAACCTGTTGCCGCCTGGAAGCACGACCTGAAGTTAAACAGGATTGTGGTATGTGCCTCCTTTTACTAGTCACTTTGTACTGGATCGGTGTCTACACTTGTTGGTCTTGGTGAAAACAGAACAAACGGTCAGCAACAGAGATCTCATCTGCTTGGTGGGTGACATTAAGATGCTGTCACCTGTGAAGTTTGCTGCAAGCATCAGAGGAACAGAGCCAGGAAGGTCCAGGACATCTGTTTCTGTGCTTCCAGTAGTACAAAGCAGAAGATTCGACATGGGGTACTGGTGATTCAGCTTGTTAAGCATCATCAGTGATTCAGATCACAATAACCTCTTGGTGGGAACGAGAGGACTGCAATGGCATACAAAGTGTGCCCTATGCCATCAGGTAAGGCCCTCCATAAGGTGTGCAAAAAATAATCACTCTGGCAATGACTCTTCTTCAACAAGAATAGTTTTGCTCACTTCTACAACACGACAGCTTCAGGGGAAATTTTGAGCTTAGATTTTTTAGACTGCTCTGAAAGCTGCCTTCAATCCTTTTGTCTCTTCAGACACTCTCACAAGGCTTGGGATAAATCCAAGATTCTTGGGTCTATGAAAGGGAAAGACTCAGAATTTAACCCCAAGATTTTGTTTACCCATATAAGGACCATCTGCACGCTTCTCTGTGCTTCCAGCAGGATTCTTACCAGGCACTTCTCATGAAATAATCATGTTTGCTTCCCATCACTTGTTTCAGAAGGGGAGGGCAAAGTACAGCTCTCGGAATAGCAGAGTAACAGGACTTCCACTACTACAGCCCAACCCAATGCCACCATTATCCTCAGCAGTCCCACAGGGTGGGACTTCAAGCCACAACGATTCCCTAAGTTCAAAGAGCATCTAGATACAGCACTCTCATTTCAGAGCATGTTAGCACTGGAGCCAGTAAGGTACTGAAGACTCATCGCCCCCAGCAAAGGCAGTGCAATGGAATTTGAGCATATTCAGTGCCTGGTAGAATCAATCCTTGGTGCACTGCTGTTGCCGGCAATAACAATGACAAAGCCTACAAGACCAAATGGCTCAGTGCCTAGAAGCAGTCTGGAGAAGTGGAACGTAACTGGTTAGGCTGTTAAAATACTCCCTGTTATGCTTTCTGCCTCTGCCGCCAGCTCTCTCAAACATGATCTCTGAGTTAGAACAGTCCCAGGACCACCCTCAAAGGGCAGTTTGACCTCAGCCTCCTTGTCCTGGGTGCTAAAAACATTTACAACATCGGCATGGGCTTTTCCCTGGTAGTCCCCTCAGCAACCAGTGTTCTTCCTGGATGCAGTCAGCTTGTGAGGGTGCTGCAAGGCCTCCAAGTCTTCCCAAGATCTTCCAGAGTTATCTGCTAGAAAAGCTAACACCTTACTTCTGAGCTCACGCAGACAAGCACTCCATATGACCTAAATGTGGGCTCCAAATGCAATTACAGTCACACAGATAACGGATAATTTGGGAAAACTAAAAAAAAACTTGAAAACCAAATTAAAAAACAAGAAAACTCTGTCAGGTTTTTCTTTCTGTTCGAAATATTTTGACAAGACACACCTTATTTTTTCTCTGGTTATTGAACCCCATTGTTTATTTAGCACCTTCAAAATGGAGGGGACAATGTTCGCTTTATAAAAATGACCCTGGTCTCTGCTGATACTGTTCTGTGATCATGCACATGGGAAATGATAGTTGTATGCCCCAGTTTTCTTAGACAGAAAAATGGGCTTCAGGAAGGAAATGTAATTTTTCTAATTACCTGATTTAATAGATAAATATTTCTTGAGAACCTCATTAAAAAAAAATAGAAACAGCAACAGGTCAAAGAAGCTATCTGCAAAATAAATATAACAGGTCAGATCCTTCAAATGTTGTAAAATAGATGCAACTTGAGTAATTTCAGAAGATCGACCCTGCATTTGCAAAAGCCCCAGGGCAGAGTCCCGCCTGCCTCTCACGTGAGCCATATAAGCTCCCTCCTTATTTCCCTGTGACTGCAAAATACCAAGCCAGATGGAACCTGAGCCTTCTGTATTTGCCTAGAAGGGAGAGTAGTCCTTGTAAACCTGACTAGTGAGAGACAGCTTCTGGCTTGTGATCATCTAACCATCACCCAAAGATAGATCTGTTACTCTCGGAAGCACGGACAAACTCTCCCTGCTTGTTGGGAAGATGAAAGGAGCTTTCCTTTCACCAGATGAGGCTACCACCTAATACGATTTGCGTTGCGTCATGGTCTGGCCACCATCTGGAGATACATGGAGCCCACGAGCAGCTCAAGCAAGGCTCCTCTCCAGGGCTGCATGTCACATGCACTGGGGGCCATGAGTGCTGGAGCTCTCTAAGTGCAGAGCCATGACACAGAGACCTGGGGAAACCTGAGAGTAGGCTTTGCCAGGAAAGGCTAAGGCAAAGGAAGTACGCAGTCCCTTAGTCTTTCCAGTGTCCTTCATCACAGTATCACTATTCAGCAAAAACCCTCCTCCAGTTGCCAATGTAGCTATAGAAAAGTCCTTATTTCCCCTCGAACCCCTCACCAGTTCTAACTTCAGATGAGGCTGGGCCTGCCTGTTCCCATCTCTGCAAGCCTAGGAGATGTTTCTATATTCCTTCTCAACGTCCTGTCCCCTTTTGCAACTCTTTTTAGTGCTTGTTTTGTTCACTAAACTCAGTGAGTGGTTCTCCATTCAGCCAAGGTGACCTCCTGCCACACCAACTCATCTTCTTGCGCAGAAGGGATGGATCATGCATCCCTGGGCAGCCGAAAATAGACTGCAGTATTGGTGGTTTTGCAGGGAATATTTCTCCACTGGTTAAAAGCCCTCACTGTGTCTGTGTTCAGGAGCAGTCGCCAGTGGCGTTCGCTCTCACAGAGGAAGAAAGTCTCTCCCTCCAGGCAGGCAGAATTTGAGTTTCTCTGCAAACACTTCTCCCCGAAAAACCATACCAAGGTAGCAGTCACATGGACAGAATATAGCCCCTACTTTGAGACTCCCTCCATCCCTAAGTGGAGAAACATGTCCTTCCTTGCCAGAAGACTGGTAAAATCTGGCCTTAATTCATTTACAGGAAAGGAAACACGGTGGTATTCTGCTGAGCAACAGAGACACCTGTGAGCTAGCAGCGGGATCCTTTGTCGCAGCTGAGCTGATGGGATCACAGTATTTGTAGCAGGCAAAAATGAAAATGGCTATAGCTAAATCCTCCCTGGTCCTATTCACTGTGCTTCTAGAAGTGCTTACAAATTATGTCAAAAAAGAGATGCCCAGGGTAAATAAGTGGCCTTGGCTTGTTATTGTACACAAGGCTTCGTCATAAACCCCATGTAAGAGAACACATGGGCAGAGGTGTGCCCTGCAAGTGGACTTCTGCAGCGCTGGTCCAGTGACTTAGCCAGCAGCAGTGGCCTGCAGCACTGCTCTGCTGCGATGTTGGAATCTCAGCTCTGCTGACCGGAGTCAGGGTTTCAGGCGTGGATGCAGCAGACCTCAAAAACACTGGACCACACAGACAGACTCTTTTCTCTGCGAGGAAGAAAGAGCTTACCTGCAGGGAAGGGAACAGCTATCAGCTGGTTTTATCTTGACTTGGTCTGATCTTGTCCGAGCCATGAGGATAACTTAGAGCAAAACATGTATCAGCCAACTTGGAAGATGTATAGTCAAGGACTGCAGGAGGACTGGGAGGGGTGATTTATCTCTTGTACCTCTGTGTATTCTCTATGTGAGTATTCTCCTAAGTGTCTGAAGAAGTATATGTTACATATATTTCCATACGGCTGAATGATTAGCATGGAGCACCGCAACTGCCTTAAGCTGTAAACAGAACTCCAGCACGAACAACGGAAAATATAGTGGTCATCATTAAAAAGTGAACATTTGCCAGAAAAATCACCACGCTGTGGTGTATGAAAAGACCACAGTTACTTCCTGCTCTGAGTATAAATGGAAAATGTGGTGTCTCAGATACCAATAGGCTGGTAACTGTTAGTAAATGTTGTCTTTTCTATGGTATCCCAAACTGAATCTAAGCCTTTTTTTGAGGTCCAGCCATTGCTATTTTCCAACCCGCAACAGACTGCATTTCACTGGTGCATGAATCGATCTTTCTGCCATGTATAATAAGTTGTGCAACCCTTTGATACAGCACAGAGCGGGTCACTCTGTGTGTGCACCACTGCCCCCCAATGAGTGTAATCAGAACTGCTCTGAATATCACTTAATCCCCTACTGCCCTGCATTCAGTGAGACTCGCCCGTCACAGGACACTACGCTCTTGAGGCCGGCAGAGTTGTGCTCTTTCCCATCTGTGCCATCAGCTTCCAAGCAGCCGCTATGTGAGACAACTAAAGCTGCTTGGAAAAACTGGGCTGGAAAGCCCAATGATGAAAAACGGAAATAGTTTCCCAATGAAATCTTTGCAACAAAATGTTCTATTTCCTCGTTAACTACAGAAGTGGTTGGAAATTTCCATTTAGAAGTATTTCCAATGGAAATCAGATTTTCCCTCTTCCTTTCCACCACACCCCACCTCCCCCTTCTGAGTAAAAATTATGTGTGTGGAGAACAAACATAATTTTCAGTAAGGTCTTCTGAAGATCATAACATTTTTCAGTGGCTGTGGATTAGATGCAATCCTTAAGATAGTACCCTACATCCCGGGGCCCAGCTGTTTCAGATCTTTCAAGTTCCATTAGAAGATACCGTCGTTTGATTCATCGAGAAAGACAGAAAGCAACACATGTAACTACCCAGTCGTGGCCCTCCAAGTCCACTCTCAGTTCTGATTGCATGCAAGCTTCTTTAAGTTTCACCCGCAATGCAGTGCATCAGTTTTGTGCCTCTGACCCCATGTCAATTTGTCTTTATTATTTGTAGTACTGTTAATTTGTTCTTAAATGTACTGATTTTCTACCAATTAAACTGGAACCCTTAGCATCATTTCAGATGAAGATATCCCAAACCACCCCACTAGCTTAACACTCCTTCAAAATGCAGGTTGTTACAAACATAAATAGATTTGGATTTATGCACTCATATTTCTCCTTCCCAAATGCATTTTATGCCTAGCCTTTCCAACAAGCAAAAGGGCCAGACGCCATGACATGTCTCTTTCTCTAAACATCCTAGTGAGCCATGTTAAAATTAAACACTTTTTAAGAGGTGTACACACACTCTTGACGACAGGCTGGTAACCAGATTTTTTTGATACACAAGAAGTCAGCGCAATGGCAGACGCAGAACAGAGTCTATGCTCTTGTGAGGAGCGGGAAGAGGAAGACACAGTTTTATACTTACTCAGAGGATATGAGAGGTGCCAAGAGCAACATAATAGGAATACAACCTATTATACCACATATGGTCTCACTTATCTGTTATTCATGTAAGAATTCCACATCTTTCCCAAAGAGCAAATAAGAGATGAGTATGTGTAATACTTGAGGAACTGCAGATTTCACTCTGCTTAAACAGCCAGTGTTGAATATGGAAATAAGACCTAACACAACCTTCTAATAAGAGTTAAAACAGAATTTAAATCTGAAACTTTCCTAATGCCCTTCTCCTATTGTTTCTGCTTCTATCAATCTCTACGGGCAGAGAATATAACAGAGAACGACATCCTCTCTGAAGAATTTTTGACCAATGTGGGTAGTATCACAGAACAGAGCCCTGCTTAGAAAACAACTGCGTGATTTAAGCATCCTCTTGAAAGACTGTCAATTACCTTCCAGATTAGATCACTCGCTTTCAGTTCTTCAGGATCAAAGAACTCCATTATACACTATATAAATTTGCCAAAATTACCTTTAAAGGGAAAACTATCTCATAGAGAGACAGCAAAATCCTGATCCTGCTATGTTGCTGTGCCTAATCCTCAGTCCTTCAGACTTCAACCCACAGTCAATTTATCATGACTTTACACAGTCCTGCCCACCAGCCAGCTCATGCAAACTGACCATGTGCTGGCTTTAACCTGGAAGAAATAAAAAGCAACATGAGTAAAACCCTGGCAAGTCTGCACATCAGGAAACTTAAACCTAATCTCAGTTCCTGTTTCCTTTCCATAGGCTGTGGCTGTGTTCAACTGAACTACTCAGAAAAGCCAAATTCAAATGCCCTTCAGGGATGGACTGTTGAGAAGCTTCTCCCGCTCTCCACAAAGTTCTGGACATGTAACTCTACAAACAGTTCCACGGAGCTCCCAAGCACAGATTTAAGGGCAAGTTGCGATTTAGGATGAAAGAGGGTGGCGGCTTTCAGCTCTGTCCGATCTTGGAAAGTTCATTCCTCCCTTTGAGCCATGGAAGTACAAAGCATTACCTTTGTCTTATTTGACTAACTTGCTTTCTCGTTGCTCCTTAAATACAGAAGACAGCTTGTTTAGTTTCTGTGCTCACTTGGCACTATCACTTTATAAGTAATTTTAATGAAAATGTATCTGTTCATGTCTGTGATTTTTCCACAGATTTAGGACTTCTGTTGCTTGTGTTTTATTTCTTTTAAGTAATATATGGGAAAGTAAAAATCTCATTCATTTACAAAATTACTGGAAATAATGGGTGTTTGCAGCCTGCTACTGAAGAAATCCATTTCTGAGTGTCCTGCTGTGACCCATTCCCTTTTCATAGAAGAAGTTGCTTTTGGATGGGTGCCTAATGCAAACATATTCCTGCACTGAATAAACAAATGAGTAGATAGTTGCTTCCAGATCTTCAATGCTTTTGATACTTTCAGTTATAATCCTGAAGGAATAAACTGAGCGGAACGTGGTCCAAGAAATACAGGCTGCTCTGATCTTTAGAGCTCCAGTTAACAGAAGCTTATTTGCATCCTTAGCTGTGGTCGTGTATTTGTTTCCTGGGCGTTCATATCTGCTGCAATACTCATTGATCAACACAATACAGCAATGGAAACTTTCCTTAATTTCACTCCCACTTCTTCTTGGGAAATCAAATCAAACGATTAATGTATTTTTAAATATACGCTTCTATATAAGTTTATTTAATAAGCTTTTTTTGTGCAATGTATGTAATAGAGTTAATCAGCTCCTGTCAAGATTGTGGAGCAGGTACAGCCTGCAGGCCACATCACAGCTGAGGTGGAGTGCACCACTCTCCCCAGCCTGGGCTTTCTTCTGAAGGAAACATGCCTCAGCACAGAGGAAGGACTAAAACCTCTGTGACATTTAAAGAGTCCAGACAGACTGTCTCAAGAAGTTTGGATAATTTGAACAAAGGCAGAATAATCCTAAGGGATTGTATTTTGGCTTCACTGAAGTCAGCTGTCAAACCTCCACAGCTTCAGAGGAGATAGGATTTCACCTCTGAAGTGCCAGGAGTTGATGTAGCCCAGGATATTGAGTAACACCCAGCTCCTGGGTTCCAGGTCCTGTTTCCAGCTCTTCCCAGTGACTAGTTTTGTTACCCTTGGCAAGCTTCTTAATGCTTCCACTTCTTCATTTGTAATTGGGATGGCAGCAATTAGCTTTTGCAAAATGCTTTTAATTCCATGGATGGATAAAGCCACGTACAACATGATGCTGTAACTCATTCTGAACTTTGAAGCTCTTTGCTGTGAACCTATCAAATAATTTAACTTGCAACTCTGGTAAATATGAATCTTACACGACATAGAATCATAGAATCACAGAATCATAGAATTGTTTAGGTTGGAAAAGAGCTTTAAGATCATCGAATCCAACTGTTAACCTAGCACGGCCCAGTCCACCACTAAACCATGTCCTTAAGTGCCACATCTACGTGTCTTTTAAATGCGTCCGGGGATGGTGACTCTACCATTTCCCTCAGCAGCCTGTCCAATGCTTGACTGCCCTTTTGGTGAACAAATTTTTCCTAATATCCAATCTAAACCTACCCTGATGCAACTTGAGGCCATTTCCTTTTGACCTATTCCCTGTTACTTGGGAGAAGAGACCAACACCCACCTCACTACAACCTCCTTTCAGGTATTTGTAGACAGCAGTAAGGTCTCCCCTGAGTCTCTTTTTCTCCAGGCTAAACAACCCCAGTTCCCTCCACTGCTTCTCATAAGACTTGTGCTCTCAACCCTTCACCAGCTTCATTGCCCGTTTTTGGAACGCTGCAGCACCTCAATGTGTTTCTCGTAGTGAACACAATATTAAAGGTGTGGCCCCACCTCGGCCTCACCTCACCTCACCACTTCATCCATCAAGTGGTTTGGCTGGTGATTTCCCTCTGGACTTGGCAGCAACTGATATTGTTGGAACACAATAGAACAGCTGTATCTTACCAAAAACCTTCAAGACTTTTGATGATATTCCTAGACCAAAAAGTGGCAGTTCCCAACATTATAAATGCAGTTTGTAATCCTTTCAAGATCCCTTCATCACTTTGAAAAAATCCATTCAGCAAAACTGCTGTTAAAGCCTCTCCAGCCACCAACAGGATTGCTCATAGTAAATCTGGTGGCCGTACAACACCATTGACTTCCTCAGCATTGCATTTGGGTGCTACATGCTCTCATCTAACAAGCACCTAAGGACCATTAGAAGGCAAGATCACTGCTGGGAAAGGGAAGGGAATTGAGGCGGTCATTTCAAGATGATGTGGAGAACAAAATCTGCCACACCTGAGTGACCACAGGTCCCAGAAAGCCTGCCACTCATGCAAGAACACCACAGATGCCCCTTTTCACCTCAACCTTTCCATCTGCCACATAAACCATTTCATATGAAATTGCGGTTACTTTGGAACTCTGTTTCTTGTGGGGAAAAGCTGTTAAAACACTTTTTTAAATATCTTGCCTCTTTTGGTAACCAGATGTTTCACAAAACCACATCTGCTAACACACAGCTAATGTCAGGGAGCTGGATGGCTCTGAACTAAATACATGGTTGTACAATTACTCTCTCCTCATGTGTTGTTTAAGTTCATTTGTTTGGCCCTTTTTTCCCTAGCCAGAACAGACATAATTAATAGAACTGCTGGGCACTAGCCTGGCAGAAGAGATCACAGCTTGAACTTGGCTGGCTTATTTCTACACAGCTTGGTCTTTCATTGAAAGATGTGCACACAAGAAGAGACATTTCTACTGCAACGTCCAGAAAACTGGTGGGGCTTGACAATATGGCATCTCAGAACACCCCAGTCAATCTGTTGTCTTGTGTGCAAATCAATTAAGGTTAGCAGATGCTAAAAAACTTCAGTATATGTTATACCCCATGGAGGCTTTGATTATGTCCCCAACACTGACCTTATCATGCTCTTATTAAAGCCAGCAATAAACTTTTGCCTGTTTCATTGTTACCAACAAAAGCCCTCATTGACTTTGTTATAATCCCCCACAGTACTACAAGGGGAATATAATTTGAGTTGTGAATGATGAAAGGCAGCCTGTCTGCTACAGTTGCTTATTACAAAAAAAAAGGCCAAGCTACCTGACTCAGTAATGCAGGTCGTCTTTTAGAGGGCAAGTGAAGTGAGAGGTGCCTAGCTACGAAGTCCTAGGACCTGGCTGAAAATTGTGCTGTATACACTTATCTGTATGAACCTGCATCTGGAAGGTTGGTGAGAATTGTCCTGAACACAGCTCACACTCACCACATGCAATAATTGAATCTTATCTGCTGATAGTCACTGGCTTAAGTAACTGGAAATCTTTAGCATCTGCTCTAACATGGAACCAAATCTGCCTTTATATGTCTAGTACCCTGTTATTCTTCAGCCCTCTGCTCTTCTTGCCTGGAAGACTCTGAGCAGTTTCCCCAATATCTTAGGATTTCATTCTGAACAGAGTTCAAACGAGTCCAACCCAGCAGCTTCAAGTAATTAAGGTCTGTGGTATTTTCACTTCTTTAAAGACACAGGAACTGAAGTTCAGCAAGATTCAGACATCTGCCCTCGTTGATGCATTTTCCACAGAGCTGGAAGCAGGGTCAGTTCATAGCAGGGGACAGTAAAAAATCCTATCATATTCAGGGAGGAATTTCTTTCACTAGAGGATCAGGTTTTACACAGACAAGCCAGTTTTCAGGGTGCTTATTAAGTAACATCCCCTCTAAATTGTTCTTGCCAAGATGCTATGAAGTTCTGAAACTCACCCCCCACCCCCATCCCGTGGCCTCCTCCAGGGCATGGCCACAAACCTGGGCAGAAGCACAGCTCCCCAGAGAGGGGATCGGACTAGCACTGGCTAGATTTGGGTCCAGACAGATCTAACAAGTCCAAACATAGTACAGCAGTATCATTCGCTTGCATTGAATATGTTCACACAGAGGCACAGTAAAGCCTCCCAAAGAGAAGTCAGGCTGCTGTCATATACCCCAGCAATCATTTGTGGTCTACATACAGTGCTTACTGATGAGCGTCCATCTCAAGATCATTTGTCACAGACACAAAAGGTCTGGGCTGCCACACATTCCCATGATGCAGCTCCAGCTCCATATCCCTCTGACTCTTCCTCAATCCAGGTTCCTTGAGGGAAGCTCAGCAAGACAGTCTCCAGGTTAAGAGGACCGTGGTGTGTGAGCCAAGTGGCCACCATGGTGGCTACAACCATCTACAATGAGAAACTTAGTGGAAAGTTAAGTTGATTTCTGGCAATGTTCTTTGAGCCCTTGAATAAAAGTCATGATAATCTGATGTTCAGTGAATAAAAAGGGTCTCAAATCTATGGGTCCTCCAACATTTGCAGCCAGGAGTGATGTTATGTGAAGAAGACTTTAAGGAAAAAAAACATAGCAGGCGTTAAGACAGGGCACTATTGTTGCAAAGGCCCTGTGATGCCAGGATATTTCCTGCCCTAAATAAAAAAAATGATGGCAGTTGCTTAGTGAATGAACAGTGGCGAGAATGAGCAAATGTTGGTTAACTGAACTGAAACAGCTTCTTGCTTTGAAGATATTTCAGTAGCCTTGGAAATAACTACTCTTATATGAATGGAACTTCAATCTCCCTCTGTATGTTGTTACTATCCCTCCAGACGTTTTCATGCAACAGAGGTATGGCAGCTCCTGCAGAAGTGTGACTTGGACATGAGGAGGGAACTACCACATTTCTATAGCAAATTTTAGATGTTTCCAAACGCAACTAGAACATTCAGAATGAAGAACAAGGCAAAACATGACACCGAAGTAGAGCTGCTTCTGTTTTTGCTGTCCCTAATTCACTGTATTCTTCATTGGCACGTAATCATGTGTCTGCAGCCCAAGGGTTGTTCTTTAACTCCCAGGATTGCTGCCATTTTCCATTCTGCCAGCCAAATGAGCACTGTGTGAACTCTGTCTCAGCAAGTGAACTCAATAAGTCCTTTTATTCTTCTCTGACCCTGCTAAAATAGTTGTTAAAGCTACCCACTATTTGTTCCCTGTGAGTATTTCACGCTTTGGTTTCTCATGACTCCTGCAGCTTTCCCTTCTTTCTTCCCCACGAAGCCAAAGCAAGAGACTTCGCTTCTGCAACCCCACTATTTGTTTCCTACTTAAGATCTTTCCCGTTTGATCACTTACATTATTCACATCCACAGAGCCTGCTCTAGAGCCCCAGGTTTGGGGGCAGTGTATTCCCTCCCCCTCCACTGCAGAGATCAGTGCCTGCCTAATTGAAGGTCATGCTGGCTGCTCCTTTTAAGGCAAATAAAAATATATCCTGTCTCTTTGGATGCCGATTTTGAAGCCTGAAACCTAGCTGGAATCCAGAAAAGGGTTAAAATCCAGCAATATGCTCATACTGTACCCAAATCTACTGATAAATCTTTTTAAAAATTACACAGACCTACCAACCTGACCTACAAGCCATACTCAGGACCCCGTGGAAAGCGCTTGCTTGACGAGCCATTATAGGTCACACAAAGCACAGAGCCCTATGTTCGTCTAGTGGATTTGCCCCGGCTCACCCTCTGTGTAGCCTTCAGCTACTCTGTGCTTTGGCTTAACCACCAGTAAACTGAAGACAGTAGGTACCTGTCTCACGAGGAGTGCATCTGCAAAACTGAGATGGAACTACAGCATTAGCAAGTGCAAAGAAACTTACTAGGGCTGAAAAACACAAATAAATGTTCATGAGAAACAGCAGCCAAATCCTCTGATTCGTAACTCAGGTACTTTCATAACCAAGAGGTAATTTGATTCAGCTGATTTAAGCCTTATTTCTGGTTTAATTCACCCGAGTATTTTTACTACAAGGCTCTGGAATTTTTAATTCTCTCTCTTATCATTTGTTCTGTGGAATCAAAGGAAATTTATCTCAACTCAGAGTATTAAAAAATATACCCTTAAAAGACAAAAGATTGGAATGAAAATGTATTGTTTCATTTCAGTGAAAGGGAACAAAGTCATTTAATCATTTTATAAAATCACAAAATTCAGATCCCATTATTCTTTTAGAGCAACTGTTGCTGATGTGCTTTGTCTTGACTGCTCAGAAGTAAGGCTTTATTCGCAAATGCTGTCACCTTACTCCATTTAATGGAGTGCCTTGCTTTCCTTGCTCCAACAAGACAAGTGAAAGCGAAGGCGCACCAATGCGCTGCGCAGCAGTGCTCCCGAGGGTTTGTGCTGCTGCTCGTGTGAATTTTCTTTCTTAACCCCCATACTACACATTACCTGCTGTGTCTGCTCCACACTTCACCACTGTTTTACCTCCACTGAAGCAGATAATGCCTTGGAAGAGAGTCAAGAGACCAAGACAGAAAACATGGACCATCATTTTAGCACACCAGAAAACATGGCTATCTGCAGACCCCATTTGAGCTGCACCTTTTATGCCCAAATAGTGGGAAAAAGTTTCATCAATGTTCCCTCAAAGATGTTGAGCCAGGGAACTGAGGAAATCCATAGAACCACTCTGAAAACACCACACCTAGAATTATTACAAGCTATTGCAGCTAGCAAAGATGAGTTACTGATGACATTGAAATACTTCGAGAAGAAGAAAGGAGGTAGAAGAAAGTGACTCTTCAAACCTACAGCGCAGCAGAGGTTGGAAAACAATCCCCAGATTCCATTAAGTCACCTCCCAAAATCAGGTATCCTGAGCAAGTTGAAGATTATTTTCTACAATGAGGCCAATGTGGGAATGTACTGCAAGCATCTAGGACTAAAGGTGACTTCATTCACACAAGGCACCTGATCCCACTGAAGCCCCATGAGTCCAGGTAAGTGGTTCAGACCACAGCATGTTGAAGTGAAGGAGTTCACAGTCCTCTCCAGGTGATTTACTATTGTAGAGATCAAGACAAAGATAGGGAGACAGATGGAAAAATACCAAGAGCTAGAAGCTGTCCAATATTTAGTTTGGAAACAAGTTCAGCTCATTAACTATGAAACTGGTTAATGTCTGACATCTTCCTCCATTCAGTTGCTAAAGAGAGAGTGACTAATAAATTAAATACAGTCGAAGCCTGCTGTGGGCTCCAAGGAATTTACATGTAACTGAGCCCTGATGCTTGCTCACTGGGGATGTATCATCTTCTCAGAGAGAAGCAAAACCGCTCTTCCTGAAGATGGTTACAACAAATATGAATGAGCTTTTGTCTCTATTTCAGGTCAGTTTTTCAGTGGCATGTATTAAATACTACAGCCTCTATACACAAACTGGTCCTTCTGTTCTCCAGGTTGTGTCATACCTGCTTTGTAAATCGCGCACATTTGTACAATGTGGGTGGTGCTGGTCTGGCACTTCCCCAGTATCATCCTCAGGCGGGTCTCCTCACCATCTCCCTCTTCTTAATGGGATATTGTTCAACTATCAGTACTCAGGTACAGAGGAAAACACTTGAAAAACAGACATTGAACTACTAGGAAACTACTGCCTTTCTCCATCACCAACACTGGAGACTTTGCCATTGCAGTGCAGTCCTGCAGAAGTCTGGTAGTTGGTGTGTTCATACGGAGGCAGCTGGGAGAGAAGCACACAAGTATATGCCTAGGACCTTGCCCATTTAGTACAAGAAATCTGAGTCATTTTCAGGTCTTCCTGCTTTTCTTCACCCCCAAGAGAGCCAGAGAAAGCAAAACAGCAGTGGAGAAAGACAAAATTTAGCCAGAAACTGGGTATTATCTCGCATTTAAAATAACAAAACAATGAATTTACACATGTAACTACCATGAAGTTATACTTGAAATAAAGTATAACTCGCTTCTGAACAAGGAGGCAAAAAAGCTGTTGCAGCAATAAAGGCTTCAAAGTCTTAACCAGCCAGTTGCAGGCAAAGAAAGCCAAGAGCTCTGCACTTCACAAAGATGTGCCTAAGCTTTCCAGTTCTGGAGCAACAGGACCAGTCATGTGTCCACGTTAGGGAGCAATGCTCAGCACTGTAGCTATGAAACTGGGTGACACCCACCTTTTTTCCTCACATATCTCTAAAAGAGACAATCCAGCCACTGTCCATTTAGATTGTCAGGCAGAAGAAAACCAAGTACCTTCTCTAGACCCATTGCTGTTCACATCAGATACTAATATGGACAGCCCTGGACACCATGCTTTTTCACTTGTCTTTCCAGAGCTCCCCTGTTCTGTTTACTCAGCATTTTGCATTCAGTGCTGGGGAAAACAAATGAATTCTGTTTTTTCTAATTTTGCTGCTTTTCTTCAAATTTCCTGAAGTGATCAATACCCCTTAGCTTGCTGCGGTGCAGTTTTCTTGTCATTAAATGGTATTGTGCAAGCACAGCAAGCCTGGGTTTAGGCACAAAGCAATATAATTCCGAGTGAAAATCCAGACTTTAGGCAGATGCATTAGCCCCAGAGATTCCTTTCATTGTTATTTAATCATTATATTGCTGTAGCAGAGAAAATCCCCATGAAACCACTCCAGCTGTACTAGGCACTATACACTGAGTTAAAAAAAGTACTTGCCTCCCTCAAGAGTTTGCAATTTAATATAAAAAGCAGGTATACCATACAAGCAGCAAGGAGGAAGAGGGTAATTGTGGCATAGAGTCTCTAGCTGGATTCAAATTGATTTTAAAAACACAGGACATAAATCACTCCATCTCAGAAGTCCCTCTTATTCACACACATTGCCCGATGGGGCACTCAGAGGCTGCAGTTGCGAGGTGGCTGCTAACACAGGCTCTCACGCTGCAGCTCCGGGCTATCTGCAAACCTGCCAGGAGTGAGGAAGGGAGGGAGGGACGTAGGGAGCAAGGAACACGTATCCAGGGAGCTTGACCAGAGTAACTGCAGGTTGGCACTGAGTCACCTGGGAGCGTGTCAAATAAAACAGACTACAGTGTAGGATAGGGTGAAAGGAGGGAGACCCTGAAGGGAAGGACCTGCTGGTGGCCCACAAAGAAGGTACAGGCCCTGGGAGAGCTGAAGATGATCCAGAGTTAGAGAAACGAAGAAGAAGCAACAGACAGTCCTAGCTTCGTGGAGAAATTAGGCATGATAAGCGCCACCCTCCTTTTGGCAACTGCTTATTAAGACTATCTCTACCAAAGTCCCTACAATAACAGAAATGTGTAGGAATTCATATAAAAGGAAAGGAAAAAAAAAGCCAAACCTACTGCTTCTTATTTCTACCTTTCACCCTTGCAGGCCTCAGTCAGGTTTCTGCTCTTTCCCTTGCAACCCACACATGAAATTTGCCTGGAAACTGCTGTGGAAACATCTCAGTAATACAGCGGTCATGTAAATCAACATGTGTGTCTCAAGCTGAAAGTGAAAATCACACACAGCAGCGTGAAAAGCACTATGAACAGATACGTATTCTTGCCTAACTCAGTTAAGATTAAGGCTATAAAGGCAATAAACTATCCAGGAATAACCTGAATTGTTCACACTGATAAGACTACTTGGTTCAGCACTGCTGTGAACGGCAGGGCTATGCCTTGCCCTTGTGACCGCTTGCTGTGGTTACACACAGATGATTTGTCGTGTCCTGTGGCTCCTCCTACCAGCCAGTGATCCAAGATAGGCAGTGAACAGCTCTTATTTCTGCTTATTTGTTTTCATTTCACTTTATTTAAGCTTTGAAACTTTATGATTGTATTAAACACAAATGCCAACAGGAAATGCAGAAAATAACACCAGGAAAAAGAAATGTGCATGAATGCAGCATGTTGAACAAAGATTTATACAGTTTCTGATCCAAACTAAACATTTCAACATTTCTAATAGTTTAGGTTTCCCATTGACTGTAATTGAGTCATTTCAGAGCCTCCTGTGAGAGCGACTCTGGTGTTCTGGATGCCCCAAGAGCATCACCATCATATGAGGTACAACAGCTGCTAATGTGAACACAGACAAATGGCAGCCAGACTCAGATCAAAATTTCATTTCACAGCCTTCTGGTGGAGAAGCAAAACATTTGCTTCTCCTCAGACTGCTGGGATTTTGCAGAAGCTGTCACTTCCACAAGAGCCTGCTGAAATTTTCTGCCTTCGCTGTTTTTCATTGCAATGTTCCTTGTTCATATAAACTTTCTGCCTGAGTGTACAGACCAGCTTTGACTCCAATGGCCTCTGGTCCAAACTGGAACGTCCTTCAGACTCACTAGAGCAAAGAATAGCTCAAAATCTAGAAAATTCATTTCAATTGCAGAAATATGGTATTCAGGTGCTTGTTTTGTCTAACTTTGTTCAGTGACTTCAAGGTGAGCCCTCAGTTCCATGATCTGTAGCATCCTTTGATCAGCATGCTAGAGGATATTCAAGAACTGGGCATTGTAAGATCCGCTGATGAAGACACACTCCTCCCCATAAATAATCTTATGGCAGCTGAGATTTGTGCCACAGTTAGGCTGTGGGCCCAGCTCAGTTGGTGGGTGATACAAATTCTCTCTCCCTTTCTCCACCCCCTCTGTTTGACATGCCTTTTCACAGGGACTTCAAATGCACGTTTGGCTGACTGAAAGCAGACAAGTGGAGAATGGGCAGAATATTCAGGAAATTACCCCCTCCAGATAGGATATTTCCTTACATCATCTTATTTCTTTCCTTTAGGAAATCTGCAGCTTAGGTGATCTGCTTTGTTGACAGGAAAATAATGTTCAGGAGAAGACCTGTGTATTGCTCATTTTCATGCTGAGCATGAATGCCTTACCTGGTAAACCCAATCACTTATTTAATGTGAAACAATATAGCTGATAAAGAGGATCCAAGGGAGATGCTGAAAAAAAAAATGTGGAAATTGCCCCGCTATTGTAGTAGGAATAATGTACAAGATTTAGATTAAAATGTAATTTATTGTCTGAGTCATACGGGGAAGGGGATGCTAAATTGGTTCCTGGGATGAGAAAGCAGCTACCACGAGCATTGTGCTCTCTACATGCAAACAAATCAGCCCATGCTGTAATGCCTCTTTCAGCTCAGACAGCATTTTGTGGTTGGGTTTTAGGGGGCTGGGTTTTGTCATCCAGTTAGAAATGTTTTCATAAATTCTATTCTCAGTCAGAAGCCACCTTGGATATGGGGTTCCACCATTCCCCCCGGCACACGCCTTGTGAAAGAGAAAGTGAGGGCCAGTCTAAAGGCCTGGCGAGAGCCAACTTACTCTCTTTGTTAGCAGCTTCATTAAAGCAGCCCTGTTCAACGCCCAGCCTCCCCGGAGTGTTACCCCTCTGCACATCAAGAAAGAGGAGAGGATCGATGAGGTAGTGTTTTACACCCACTTTGCGTTGGTGAAAATCAATACACAGCACTGAACGAGCCTGCTTCACCAGCACTCCGCATCTTCCAGAAACATAAAAGCATTTGCAACCTAGTACAGCTGTTTGTGCTCGGCTGCAGCAGCTTTGTGCTGCCAAAACAGCAAAAGGCAGCCAGAGGATATCCAAGAATAAGGCTGTAGTGATCTAAGCCGTAATGACTTTACACTTCTTTTTTAGTTCAGTTCTTATTTAGGTAAAGCTTTCACTGGTGTCATATTTAGGTCTGGCCTGCTGGCTGCCCTCTGCCAGGTTTCTGCAGGCTTATTGCAACTGGGCCACAGAACTGGGCAGGGGAAGCTTTGTGCTTCCCCGCTGTGCTGGTCCTCGCACTGCACTCACCGCTGCTGGATCTGGCCACCTTCCACCATGTGTAAAGCATGGGCACGTACGTGTCCCACCTCGGGACAGCGGATGTAGCTGAAGGCTATTTTCACTTGCCCTGATTCAGCTGCATTGGGCTGTACGGGAGCATCTGAGAATTCCACACAGATCTAGCAAAGACAGCACAGGATCCATGAGAGTTCTTCACCCCTCTGGAGAGACAGCTAGAGATCAGGTGGTATCCTACAGCTTCTCAAATGGCACTAAACACATACTGCTAAGTAATCCTGACTCTCTCGCTGTAAGTGACAAATTGTCTTCTTGAAAGCCTTTGAGGATTTTTTTGAAAGTACACATTATTCTAGGGGTTTTTTTATAAAAAGCAAATGTAAAATGAATTAGCCCTGCCCAGACAGGAAAAGATGCACGATGGTTCACAGGGAGTTTGCCCAGAATCACAGTCCACCTCTTGAAAAAATCTTAGAAGAAAACATTCCCAGTTGAGAACATATCTGAACTGCGACACCAGGGGAGCAGCTCTGAGAACCGCCCTCCTCCCAGCCATCTGGTACTCAGCTTAGGCACAAGCCAGCTACAGGATTACAACACGACAGCTGATGGAAAGCCAGGTCAGCAAGTGAAATGCAACTGCAGGAGCTGCTGGGTCACTGAGAAGAAGGTCTGCATCATTTTCCATCAGACTGCAATTCCTTGACCTTGCTGGTATTGCTCCCATTACCCCACACCATGCAATACAGCCACAATCTGATGAGGTCATGACACGAAGTCAGGTCATCGTTTGTCAGAATGATGGAAATCCTCGACTCATTTGTGGATAGTAAAAAGTCTTATCACAGATGTTGCTACTGAGCATCAGGAAGGAATCAGCAGTCAGAGGAGCAAATCAGGGATCTTTACAAAGGAGGTCAGGAGCTGCACAGCAGCTCTTAAAAATGTTTCCTCTGCCCATCAAAGTCTCCTCTGCCACAAAAATAGCTACACAGCAGGGGCAATGCACAAGTAAATCACTTTCTGAGAATCTCACAGTGTAAACTTTCCCTTGATTTTTGAGTGTTAAACTACAAGCACACTGCTATCTTTTTTTTTTCCTGTCTTTGCAGCAGAAAATATAATGCAGAAGATAAGCAATTTCTTCTCCCTAAAAACACAGACCTTAGGAAGAGCTTATTTTAGAATGATGCTGTTATCTGTTTAAGTTTGCATTTCTTTGTTCCTTCTGTGCTGTTTTATTACCTCCCTCTATCAGCCATATCCAATGGCTTCTTAAATTCCGCCTCTGGCCACGAGGAATGTATAGCTGATGTAAAATGACATCCATGCCTTCATTCACTGAGCAGTGATTGTCTGTTGAGTACTTGCAGGGAAATTCTTTCTTTTTTTTCCCCAATACAAATCCCAAGGCAGCTGAGGTTACACAACCAGCTTCATACTTTGTTTAAAATATGTCTCAATTTATAAGCCATCTGCAGCACTCATCATTAAATGAGAAGTCCACAAACAGGAAAACTCACAACGATAAATAATCAGGACTCAAATGAGCACTCTAGTTCGAGGCAAGAATCTGGGTTGATCAAATGCTCTCTAAATGGTGCCAGCTCAATGAATGGGACAATCACATCACAAACCACTTGTCTGGGGCAAATGGCCCACTTTCCAAAGTCAATGGTACGTTTTCTGGCTCAGGAAATCACCAACCTGCAAATCATTGAAGAGTAGGAGAAGCATCATTAGACGCATGCCCTTTTCTTTACTCTTCCCCAGGCATCTGTTTTGGCACCATTGCCAGAGGAGAGACATGGAGGTAGGTGGGCTTCTGGCCTGACCCCGTACAACCATTATTGTGGTCTCAGTCACAAAGCAACAGGTCTGAGAGCAGGGTACAGGGTGTTCACCAAATTAGATTATGCATTTAGATATGAATGTGAGCAAGTCAAGAGACTGCTCTGGTGTTGTTCATGAAACAAAGCACTCCCCACAGTATCTAAATATATTACAGGATGCGGCCATGAGCGTGACACCACCAAAAAGAAATGCTGGACTCATAGAAATTGGCGCCTTCGTCTTTGAGAACATATAAAACCAAACACATTTATATCCCATGATGAAAAATACAGGACAAGTGGCGTTTATTTGTTTGTATAGTGAAGACTAGGCAACTCAAGTCTCTCATGATTTCCACGAAAATATGTTGATTGCCTTTGGGACTTAGATTTGCAGAGGTTTTTACGATTGCATTTCAAGGCACATTACGTGCTTTGGAGAGGCATTATAATTTCTTTATTTTTGTGAGGCCCCAGAAGGACTCCTAAATTTTGGATATTAGAGATGGAAAGATTTATCTTTCCCTCTGATGAATCGCCCACTAGGACAGGACTGCCTTCTAAAGCATACTGCCAAGGACTCACGTTGTCTAGTTTGGAGTGACAAAGCTTGTATCTGAAGGCAACTCCAAAATTTTAAAGGTTTCACTTTTATAGACCAATCATCAGCATGACTGGTCCTATCATCAGTTATTGTTTACTAATTTTACCTTTTTTAAAACTCTCATTCTTTCCCATTATTCCAGGAATACTTCAGAATTTCAGAAGTATTTGTAAAAGACTCCACTATGATAAAGCTGGACAGAATTACGTTCAGTGGTACCTTATTTTATTAATAAATTTCTATTGAGGTCATTAGGATTCTCTGTAAAGCAAAACCAGCAGGCTTCTGCCCTCAGAGCTCTCATGTAAGAGGAATAAATCAGAAAGTACTGGAGCAGAATCTATTCTTTTGTGTAAGTTTTTTCATGTTGTTATTTTCTTTCAAATCTCTCATGCTTGATTAAAGAAATTTCTCCTTGGTTTTCTGTTCTGTTTTTATTATGCTTGTAGATAGAAAGCCTTTGCACGGCAGGAGGAAGAGCAACAATTTGCCAACTCAAGCTGCATTTACCATCTGGTATCCAAGAACTTAGCAGACTGCCTGTTCCATCAATGCAATAATATTATGTTGCTTTAATGACCCCGTGCTCCGATTTGAAGATAAGCAAGTTGGACTCAGATGACAGATAGGGACATTCACCTCCTGCAATAACCAGCATTTCCTCAGCTGTTGTCACCAATTACCCCAGCATTGATCACAGACTGATAACAAAAGATAGTACAATTTCAGAAAATCAGCTTGCTCTGCTTTTTCCTTTTTATGCCTTCTTTAATTGGGTTTAGATGGCTGCAGTGCCAGATGGATACAAGCTGCACCGAGTAAGACAACAGAGTCCCATTTCTGTACGGGGGGAGGGGGGCAGTGCACTACTCACATCACTAAAGCCAGAATTTCCAAAGGAACCAGGAATTCTGAAGGCTTGATGTAAGACACCTTAAATGAGATATATTTTCCAAAGGAAGATGTTCAACATATTGCAATAAATGATAGTGTGATTTTTGAAACCTGGCTGGTCAATGATTGCCTCTGACATTAGACCTCCAGTATAGCTGTGCAGCAAGTGAAATGAAACATAGATTGCCTAGGAAGAGCGCTACAGTCTGAAAACCTTAGTATGAAATGGAGTACAGCTTCTCACACCCATGATGTCCAACTAGGGGATTTAATCAGCAGAGGCAAAGAGGAAAACTCAGTGACAACCCATCTAGTTCATGTATCTGGCATTCTTCACTACCCATGGACCCAGCTCTGCTCCTGCCTCCAGTGGCTCTTATTTACTGGAAGCCACATCTTCCTCCTCTTCCAACCCCACAGTTACTCATCAGCTTTTGCTGCAGTGAACAGGGAGTATATTGCACACTGCGGTGTATTCAGAAATCAGCTTCTATTTTCAAGGGCAAAGATGACAAACTGAACACGGAGCAACTGTTTTATGGATAAATTACGTGTTCAAAGTAGAGGGAGAACAAACTCAGCGCAGGCTACTACTATATCACCTGCTACAAAGTGATAACAACGACAGCCACTAGCAAGCAGCTATTGATCTTCCCTGTAGTCAGTAGGAGCCTAAATAATGAAAACAAAGCATTTGGGGCTCATGCAGAAAGACATTAACACAGTGTTCCCTGCAAAGAAAGACTTGGATTTGCTGGAATTGTACACAGAAGCGTCATCCTTTAATAGATAGAGTAAACATGGGAATAATCAGAGGATCGTCATTTTTGGAGACTAAAAAAAGCCTGTTAAGCCTTACCCCCTGTCAGGACATATTACAAGTAAAACTCCCCACCCCAGTCTCTGCATTTACCAAATGAGAGAACAGGCAGGAAACATGGGCTGGTTTCCTGGCTGTCTTCACAGCTCCCATCACACATGTGATAGTGAAGGAAGGAATACAGCAGGGGAATAAGGGGGAATAAACCCCAGCTGTCCCCAGTCAGGACATGCCCTTGGAGACCACTGTTTAAGGGCACACTGGCCAACTCACAGACATCTAAAGCTGAGAGGAAAATCACAAACATTTCTACAGAATATGGGCAAGTTCTTTACACAGCATGAATCATAAATTAACCAGCTGCATTTCGCCACATGATAAGGAGAAGAAATGATAATAGTTATATGTCAAGGACACTTATATCCAGAGCTGTCACGATAATTCCTTCCACTACAATACATTTACTAAAAGACTGATAAATAAAAGCTAAAAGGAAGGATACTGTCTGTAAGCAGGAGTGATAAATTTTGACCCAGAAATTAAATCTTGGCTCCTCTCCACAGGATAACCAACTTTCCAAGCATCTACGTGACTTTAACAAGGCTACTCATGAAGCAAGGGAGCCCACAGTATAAGTGAGGTGTTCATGACATACCCACTGGTGACCAAAGATAAGCTTCACAGTGAGATGTCTGCATAGCTTTGCTACGAAAATAGCCACAAGAAGTAGGACGTGGTCCAGGGAAGCGCTCTGGAGAAGGGACTCTCCAGCAGCAATGGCAGCAAACTAGGCAAAATCTCACAGCTTTTAAATATTGCATAACAAATTCTTATGTAATTCCTAGTAGAGTTACCTAAACATTATGTCTTACTATGCCATGTATATTTTACAACATCAATGTTTTAAGTGTGATCTCATTTACGATTTGGTGGAGCCTGCAGCTTTATAAGGACCCTTCAGGATTCAGCCACCGCACTATCGGTTGGAAGAGACGGTGCAGGCCCGTGGAAGAAGCTCTGCTCCCAAAGCTATGGCTGATCAAACTGACCATCATCAAACAGGACTGCAACTTCCTTGGTCCTCCCGTCTGGAAAGGGGATGTAATGCCCTGTTATTAACCTGTCTCACTAGAGAATAGATTAAGGGAATAACTCCAATATTGACCTTGACTTAAAGGCTTGGAAGAAGGCTTTTTAAACTTAATTGAAAGAATGGCACAGACTTCAAGCTGCTTTATATCATTTCTTAACAGACAAATTAACTGTACCATAGTGAAATTCAAGGCACAAACATATTAAAATATGTCATTTAACTATTGTTGCTCCTGCTGAAAATGCCAGGAGTAGCTGGGATCCTTATAGTCTAAATCCTTCCACCTTGAACAGTGACTGAATAGTGCAACACCCTAAAGCTATTAAGATTCCTTTGTTCATAGCCTTGTTACTATGAAATGGTTATTAGAGAAATGTCACTGGGGAGAAAGAGATGTTGCTTAGTTTTCTGGAACAGGAACTTCTTCAGAAGATAAATTCATATTATTATCTCTTCCATTTTTCTCTAGTGTGTTTACTGATGTTCTGCCCACAGGAGAAGCTGATCTTTCTTGATGAAAGAATAAGCTGTTTGAAAACAAAAAAGCAGATCAAAGAGGAGAGCAGCTCAGTGATGGAAGGTGTCAGCTGGGGGAGGGAGATGAAAGCTAACTTGCTGCTGACTGAGGAAGCCCTTTCTGTTCAACTCCATGTGCACAAGATAAAAGCAGCAGCGTCCACTTTCCACATAACTGTTCATTTCACAAGTCATCCAAGGTAGTATTTTTCAGCACACCTTACTGAAGCAGTATCTTCATCTATAACACATGCATTAGCCTGTGCAACAGAAAAGCAATCTCACAAGCAAACAGGAATGGGTTTGTCTCAGGATGCAGCATCACAGACACCAATTTTGAGGCTACAGCTCAAGATAATATTATATTCTTAGTAAGTCTTTGCTCTCGAAACACAAAGTTCTCACATTTGTATTTGTTGGCCTCTTCACCAAGAGACCCTATGCAGTTTTTCATGTGACCGTGCCTTGTTCCTCAACTCTGAGCTCAACCACAGCACAGGGATGCTTCCCATTTTCAAACCTCCCTAGAAACCTTACTTTGCCAGACTTCCCCAGGGAACCTAGTTGATCTGTATTCAAAAATACGTACGTATCTCGTTCTATCCTTTCCCAGTGTTCTTAAAGTTCCTCAGAACAGGGACATTTTGTTTTTATTACACCAGGCATCTGGTAAGACGTTATGAGCAGTTCAACAAAAAATGAAGAACAGTGAAATGCTGTTGATGCTAGGTGTCTCTGCCCTACTTGGCCTAGCTATTTAGCACACTTTAGGTTAATTACTGAGGGGTCCACTGAACCTAAGTATCAATCATACACCGTTGGCTTTCAGAGATCCAAATTCAGACTTCCAATACAGATCTGGGTCAACTCACTTTGCAGTTGCCTAAACATCATCACTTGAACCATCACCGAAGAGCAAACAGAGAAGAAACTAAAATACGGGTGCAGATGTGAATTTTGACCCTTCCTCAGATTCTTTTAAATCATTCTGGAAACATAGATATTGGAACATAAAGTTGTTGTCTTGCTTTTGTTTGGTGTTCACAGTGATGATATCAAACAAAGCCCACTGGAAACCTGGCAACGAGAACCTTTCTAGAGATTCTACAGTTGCTAAACTGGAGGCTGCCAAGGCTTGACCATAATTATCAGACTCAATCATGTAACTGAAACTAGTTCTCTTCCCTTGAACTCCTAAGCCCCTGTAACAGAAACTCTCCTTACCGTAGCAACAGTATTTGGATTGATCTCCTACCACAAAAGTTAGCAAAGATGACCAAAAGATATATAAAGACTGGTGTCACAATTTCTAAATTAAAAGCAGGATCACAAGCCGCATGAAAATCAATAGATTGTCTGGGTTCACATATGAATTCAGTGGCAGAGTCCAGCTAAATCTATGTATCCTCACCTGAAGTGAGCTGTTCTAGTCGTTGGCTTATAACTACAAACAAGGTAATTACGGGCATACGGGTGTGTGTACAGCCACCTGCAATAAATAGTCATGCCACAACGAAATGGACTGCATGAGCAGCCAGCACAAAATCCGCATCACCTGCATTAGCTGGGAGTGAAAATGTCCTGTCTTTTTAGTGACATCCATTGAGATTTGACACAGGACAGTGCCTGGTTATGCAACACTTCTACTCAGGGCTGCTACTGAAATATTATTTCACATCATTCCCTCCTGCTACATGGCCTGGAAATAACTGTCTGGAAGGACTGGTTTGTTTGGTTTTTTTTCGAGGGAGAGAGCACTTCTTTTGAAAGTGTAGTAGCCCTAGCTGTAGCCTGTGTGTAAAAGAGGGTTATATAAAAATCAGTATTGGTGCATGTGTTTTCAAGGGATGATTTTCAGACTTTGGGATTCAAGTGGTTCCCCATGGACCTGCTGTGAATCTAAACAGAGTGGTGTTACACTATTGCAATGCACGATGTGAAATGAACAATGGTACTGAAACAACTTCTTCTGCAACTGCCAAAGCACAATAGATAGAGGGCAAAGGAGAAGGGCATTGTAATACCTGCTCAGCCTTCTAGAAAAGTGGCATCCTTCTCAGAGGTATTCTGACTTATGCCAGTTATTAGAGCTATTGGATTCTTAGGAATAAGCAGAATACAGCAGATTCCAGCTACCCAGACCTGGGATTTGTGGGAGATTGTTAGACGGGGCAGAGTAAAACTTCGTCTTTAGCTCATGCAATTATAAAGCAGCGTATTGGTCAGTAGTGGAAGAATGAATAACCCAGGAAAATCTTAATAGTCCAATAATCTCCGGTTCTTGACTTTCTACCCTTCTCCCACCTTGTGTCGCAAAAGCAATTAGCATCATACTTATCTCTGTTTTGTACTCATCATCATCTGAGGCTGTGAGTTTTGCACTACAGACAAAGACAGGGAAAAATCTAACCCAAAGCCTGTTTTCACCAGAATACTCACTAGAAGCTTTTTTGTAGTGAACTGTTGCATATGACTGCCAGAGCACTTTGCAGTTTGTCAGCCTGCACCTGCTGAGATTACCCTCCATCCCAAGGTACACAGTGACATGCAGCACTGACAGGGCCACCATTAATTCCACACACCCAGTGGAGACAGTGAAGTAAGGTCACAAGGACCTGGGGTCCACCACACAGATTTGTGACCAAGATCAGGCAAAAGGATTCTCCACATATCTCAGGTAGACGTGCCCCTGCCGTAGTTTCAAGAGGAGATGCACCCAACCCTAGATCTTCAAGGATACGCCACTGCCTCTGCTCACCAGAAATACATTCACTTCCTATCACTACACTGCAAGAAAAGTGCAATATTTGTGATTCAGGAGACAAGGACTAGGTAAAAACCTGTGTTAGTGGGGAGTGGAGGAGAGGGCTACGCTGCATGTTGCAGACCCTGCCGCAAAGGGATCTGGAGGCCCCATGGAAGAGGGCTCCTCACCTGGCCGCCATCCTTCTGATCTCACAGGCACGTGGAAAAAGTATGCCCAACAGAACCGTACTTGGTCCTACAAATTCTCTGATGGGCCACTGCATGGAAGACACACAAGTATCTTCCTCTTCTCCTTAGACCATTTTGTTGCACCTACTCCCAATGCTTTGAACAGCCCCCTTGAAGTCTGAGAGAAAGGCAAAGCTGGAGAGGAGCAATGGCAGGAGGACAGGGAAGGCAACCCCCAGTTTTACACTTCATTCCCAGCCAGCCAAGAAGCTGCTTCTGCTCCAGAAGGGACGCCCACAGCATCTGCAGTCCTGCCCTGCCCCAAGCAGGACAGGCACCCAGATAAGCAGTGCAGCGAGAGGGTGACTCCCTGCTGTGACCTGAGCCCGCTTTCATTTCCAGACCAGAGCATGGCATCACCCCTTTAGAATTTACATTGCTGTTATCCATCCCATTAAACAACGTTTGATCAGATTAACTAACAGCAGCCCCGCTTGCCAGTGAATGCCAGCACTGCCAACTGCAACACAATAGGAGCACAGGCCTAAGCCCATGTTTTTGCAGCTAGCAAACCTGTCAGCAGAGCAGGGGTGTTGATGCCATCTTCTGACTCAGTGGCAGTGCCTGTTCCTGGGGTCACCCTGCATTCCAACACCATCAGCATCCCCTCTCCAAATCTCACCTATTATTTGCTCATTGTGGCTAGATTTTGCCTGGAGGAAGAAAGGAGAAACAGGCTGACATCACCTGCTTATTAATAGATGGGTAGAGAAGAATGATCTCCAATAAAGGCTTGGGCGAGCACGTTCTCTCAGGGTGTCCTCAGGAGGACGGTGTGTTAGTGAGCCATACACACTGGTAACCTTTTAAGGGAAGCAGCTGTCTGCCCAGTGGCTGCTTCCAAACTCTTGAACTGCAATTTGCTGTTCCTTCAAGGGCATGGTTAACCCCTCACTGGAAGAAAGGGTGCTGGGGACAACCAGCAGGAAATGGGTTCCCGTGCAAAGCCAAGCCACTTGACTTTGTAAAGGAAAACAACAGGTTTCTTCAGGGACAAGACATGACTCTGTGGCACTGCAGAGCAGTGGCTCCCACCAACGATCCTGTAGCGGCCAGTGACACTAAGTAAGGGATCAGCAGGGAGCTCCCCATCTGGCCCTCGCTGCCAACTGATCTCAGCCTCCAGCCTGAGGACTGCAGATGGATGCAAGCTGCAGTGGGTGAAAAATATGAAACATCTTGTTTAATCAGTAAATCTCTTCCTCTCTGCTTGCATGTTTCCTGATAACAAACTGTTGGAAATGTTATCAAAGGCATTTGTTATTGAAAATTGTTTGTGTTAAAAAAACCCTTGGTAAAGAATTATTTACTGCAGCTCAGTTTTAGGAATGATAACTCCAAGTCATATGGGATGGGTTATTTTAATGTTTAAATAGTTCTGTGTGACTCTTGGCATTAGGCTTCCACAGCAAGATGACAGGATTCCAAGTTTAAAATTCATCTCTTGTGGATCAACTGCTACATTAAGTTCAAATGCATCTTTCCAGCAGAGTTTCCTAGCAGGAGGCTACTAACAAAAAGTAAACTCAGAACAGGAATAAATGAAGTCTAAGCAAATTCATTAGAAAATGCAAATACACATTCTTACCTTTCCTTTGTTTCTCCCATCTGATGGGAGGAGCTGTTAAACATGTCTGAGTTAGCCAAAGCAGAGAAATTAATACCTACTTATATTTCTAAGCCTTCTTTGACATATCTCCTATGTATTATTCCCATTTACCCACTTCCAAGACATAGAGACTCCAGCACAGAGTCTCCTCTCAGCAGCAACATTGCGAGATGAGAGATTTGTTTATTTCTCTCAGAAAAGGCAGAATATTATAGTATTCCCTCCCACGTGAACAGGTCGATTTACCTGCTCTTGGCTGCACTTACTGTCCCTCATAAACTGCCAGTACAAAAAAGTAAGCAGAAGGGAAGAGTAGCCTGAATGTTACAACTCAGTGGTAAACTAAATGTCTTCCCAGCCAGATAGCACTGACCCTGCTAGAGACACAGTGATGTCCCTGACACAGAGCACAGCACTGCAGCTCCTTTAGGGTGACCATATACTCTAAAGCACAACGCTAAACTGGAGGCACTCAGCAGCACCAAACTGGTACATTTTTGATTTCTTTCTGAAAGTGCCATAAATGGAATGGTCTGGTGTGGAGGAACACTAGCAATAAGAAAAGGGCTTTCTTTTTTGTGTTTCTTCTCTCAGATGGATGGTAACTGTCGAGGAAGGACTTGCAGAACATCAGCTGCAGCACTTCCATCTTGCCTCCCTCCCACTACTGACTGCAAACACAAGCCCTGAGCAGCAGGCTGCTGCAGTGTCTTGTTCACCTACAAGAGCGTCCTGCTCCACATTTTTCTCATGTATTCATGCTGGCAAGCCTGCCACCGCCTCTGGCTGCAGGTCTGGCTCATGATTCAGACTGCTTAAGTCTCCCAGAACATCATTTTCCTTTTGCTAGCTGATTAATTTGCTTGCTTTCATCTGTTTTCAAATAAACCCTTGCTTAAAATCCTCGCTGGGATTTCTATCAGCCTGCGCAGGAGGGAGGATGCCTCTTTCCGATACAACGTGCTCTGACCTTTGCAGATCTCTTGCCTCTCTTGCCACGCCAAGAGAGCTGGGCCATTTCCATGCTGTAATAATACAGAATTGCAGAGAAGTGACAGTGCTACCCAACACCTCTGTCATCCTTCCTGCAGGCACCACTCACACCATGTGTAGTGGAAGAGGACAAGAGCCACACTACATCATGCTGTACATAAAGGGAATGAAAATTGTCCCTCTGCATTGCAAAAAGGGACTTTTTACACCCAAAAAATGAGATGTGGTTCTCCCTTCCTTGGTCTGCATACCTACAAACCTTCTTGGTCTTAAAATGACAGAGTTCCAGCCACAGCGTCTACCTCTGAGCTACAGCGAAAAACAAAATCAAATGTTAGCAAACAGATGTGATCAAGTTTGCATGGTTGCACCTGTACATCAAGTATGTTAAACATGCACATTCTCCACTATCATCCTTCCTCCTCCTGCAATCTGGACACAAGCTTGGAAATACTGAGGTCAGCATTTCATGCTGCGGGGTGAAATAGGATGTGGGTGAACAGGTTTTCCTCACATTCTCGAGGATGGATGGGAACCCAAGAAGGAGAACACAATAAATAGTCACTCTTACCATCTGCACGTCATGCTTCTGCTAGAGATACTAGCACTTTATGAAACCTGAGTTCACAATGAACAGTAATGAAACCAGCAAAATAAGTTCATTTCATCTTTTTCATACTGTTGGTGCAATACAGTCTACCCCACACTGGTAGTATCCAAGGATGATGGAAGATTCAAATTTGTAGACTCTGGGGACTTTGCGTCTAAAATTAACATTCAGATCTGAGCCAAGGTCAAATGAAAATGAATCTTATTCAGATTCCAGTGACAAAAATCTATGCCCTTCGCTTTCTTGTGAATTTTCACATGGTGTGAAGCCTACATAAAATGTAGCTGCTTTTCACAGCTTTATTTTTAAAGTTTGAAAAGTTTTATTCCAATTCAAAAGAAACGCAGTGAGTGACAAGCTGTCTGTTGCTTTCTCTTTCCCTAAAGAATGACTTGATTTGAATTCAGCAGTACATACAGTAACCACTGTTTGTTTGGACAATCCCTGGAACTCATTGAAATTCAGTCAGGTTCCTGACCTGAACTTTGCAGCTAGCTTTTGTCTCTTACAATACCATATACCAAACCTCAGGGTTTGAACGCCTGCAAATGTGGAGGACTTAGATCAAGAATTATATTCGGACTTCACTATCCAGATCCACCTTTTATCCGTATTCATTTTGAAAATCAGGATCTTCAAAGCATATGGTACTACTTAGTGGTAGGACTAGAAGTAATCGGACTTCTAATCAAGAAGTCATAGGACTTCTTAATTGGAGACAAGCTTGGGCAGACAAAAACGAAGATAAAGCCCTTGCTCCTCATGCATGAGCCCTTTGGTGTCCCAATGTGGCCAGCTGCCTTTCCCAGTCCACACCCATTTAGCAATGGACTCAACTGCACAGTGGTGGATGGTGTGAACACTCCACTGGGGCACAGTGAAAATAAGATGTGGACAGTAGCCACGTGAAGACTCTCTTCTTCTGTTAGCAAAAAGGCTATAACATTCAGGTCAAGATTTGGATTCTGAATATTAAGGAGTTTCCTCTGCCTAAGCTCCAAGTCACATGTTTCAGCTAATGCATGTATTATTGTTTTACAAGTGACATGTCTTCATAGAACGTCTCATCAAATAGGCACTCAGCTATGCCATTTATACTTACTGTACCCAGGAACTGTTTACACAGTAGGTCATACACATACATTTATTCAAAGAAGCTTTGAAACTGGCCAGAGGCCAAATGGTTGCAGATGGGCTTTATAAGACAGGATAGCTCAGCGCCTGGCTGGACACTGTTCTGCCCTCAAACACAGCCTTCTTGGGGTTCCAGTTTTGTAAATACGAGAACAAATTATCAAACACCAGAAGAAAAAGATGCACTGACAAGCATGGGCAACTACGTGCTCTGAGCCGTCCCTGCCTCAGCAAACCTGCTTCCCACCCATCGCCCTAGTTATTAGTAGCATGTTTTGGTTTTAAGGAAACCAAAAATTTTCAAATATAAATTTCCATTTACTTGGCATGTTGCCCCCGAAAAACAAACATCTAAGGTGCATATTCAACAGAATTTAAACTGAGCATTAAATTGGATGTAGAGCTCAGTGTGGTCCTGCAAAGCATTGCTCCATTCGCCCGCAGGATTTTCTATTTCTGTCCTGCTCAGGGTAACAACAGATGGGAACCCTAATTCAAAGAACGATCCCGAGGCTAGAGGCAACCAAACTGGACCAGAATGCAAAAAGCAGCGTTACTGCAGATGTGGTGGAAAACATGTATTTTCAGCTGAAAAAAAGAATGGAGTCCAGATGGCAGGGGAGGCTACTCTGTATTACTAAAACTTCTCAAGACCCCACTGTATTTGCCTCCCCCAAAACCCAAGCCATTGGTTTCACCAAGAAGGCCAAACGTAACTACGAAGGCAAAAAAGGGACCTTATCTAGAAGACCAAGAGTTGGGTACAGAAACTTGCTACCAGCTCAGAGAAAGAAATTTATCTTCTGTGCTACCAGCAGAGTGGCTGGGGATTTTCTGCCAATGCCTTCTGCAGGAAAAGGCAGTCATTTTTATTTTATTCTAATCATAAAACCAAAATGAAAGATTGTGTTCCAGGTCTTATTGAACCAACTGAAACACTTCAGCTGACCCATATGAAAATACTTCTTTTTAGGTCAATTTTTCATTAATCTCTCTCTGCCTCAGCTACCACACTGTCTCAGAGAAGCGATATCTCATGTTCTTCGTTTCTTTGTTCCTGTGTTCTCTGATTGGTTTTAACCTGAGAAGACGCCATGGGATATACTCCCCAGCTGCTGCATACCATGGGGATCAATCCAGCCACAAACTAGAAGGGAAGCCTAAGGCACTATGATTGATCCAGCGGATGTGGTCAAATCAAGCTGAAATAAAATGCTTTGACTTCTAGAATGAACACAGTTTGGAACATCTGATAAATTCATGAGAAGTTTCAGTATCTTCACTCTTTGTTGAGCCATTAGACCAAAACCAACTACTGAAGCATTCATTTTCCACAGGACTCAAATTCCAGTTTATGAGAAAGCTTCACATAACCATCCCAGTGACCATGCCATCCGAGGCCTCTTGGTTGCTTCTCCACTTCTTGCCTTGGCTGGCTGCAATGCGCTCTCCTGCCTACTGCTTCAGCTGATCTGCCCCAGGTTGGTTTTGTTTTGGAGCCAGTGGCAAGAGCAGTGCTCTGCACAAGCTGGAAGCCTCTCTGTTTATGTCCCCCCCAGTAACAAGACAGCCTGGAGCAAATTGCCCATTCCCAATCCAGCACAGTTGAGCCATTTATGTCTAAAATAGCTTTTAGCTCCTGGCATTGGAGTTCCTCAGAGCTCTCTTGCAAGCTCAGCCTCCCCGTATCTGCCCAGTCAGCCCAGTGTGCACAGGGGCCCCTGCACACTGGCAGGCATACACCTGCACAAGCGCAGTGCTGCATCTCCAGCTAATGCAGTCTCAGCGTGGCAAAGCCACTCACTCAGAGGGGGAGGCACATCATGCCCGTTCTTCCACCAGCAGGCACGGGCAGCTGGCAGGGCATACTCCAGTACGCAGAGTGGGACAATTCCAGTAAAGAAGCCAGTGACTGGCAATCCTCCCAGCTCATCTCAGCCAAGCGGAGGAGAGCAACACCAAGGGGTCGTGAAGCCAGAAAGGATATCTACCATGCAAGTGCCAAGGAACATGGTGAGCAGCGGAGCAGCAGGCAACATCATGCCTCATGGTTGCTGTGTTCTTCTGCAGCCATTTTAACCTGGAGAGGCCAAAAAAACCCAGCAACACTTCTGACAGAAGTGGTGTCCTGAAAATCGTCATTCTGTAAGATCAGCATCTCTGCTGCAGGCTTCCTACAAGGCTTTATAAGCAACACTAAGCAGCAGCACTTTTCTAATGTTATAATCATATCCACCTGCCCCAGCACTCAGATTTCTCCTCTTCCCCTCCACACCTCGAGTACCCTTCTGTCTGCACTGGACACTACTTAGGGAAGACAAGGAGCGCATCTCAGTAACGTTAGTTAATCACACTGTGTGTATCACTACTTAGAAATCTGGTTTTATGTATTTTTTATGTATAAATATTTGCTTGTATAGCATCTGTTCAGCTGCAAATTAGCAGAGAAGCAAGAAGAACCAAGAGTTCTGTTAAACGACTTTTTTTCATCACTGACTTAGATCTGTTCCTTTGCTGCCGACATGTTTTCCACATTCGCTCTATAAGTGCAACAATCTCCTGTTAACAAAAGACAGCTGCCACAGGGATTCTTTCAGTTCGAAGTGCATACAAGCTGCATCTAAAGCCACGTGCTTTGCAATCAAAGCGACAGCCAAATTCTGGCTGAAGCGTTTGGCTGTCCCCTGCCCGCAGCAGCAGGGCCGCCCAAGCGCTCGGCAGGTTTGCAGTGCCCTCTGCAGGCAACTCCTCGGGGCGGGGGGGGAAGAGAAAAACACGAGCCAACAGCACTGCATTACGTGTAAGCATAGTCAAGAAAATGAAGATATCCATATAGAAATACACTCCTTCGCTTGGCCGTAACTTGCTCTCCACTTCTCACACGCATGCGGTTAGAAGCGCGGGATGTGGACGTCCCGCTGCGATTCTGAGTAGCCATGAGAGAGGGACCCAGGGGGAAACGTCTGACAAACCAGGAGCCCTTCGGAATCAGCACCCACGCTGTAATGAAATTCCTAAGTGAGGCTATCTTCTTCATCCCGTTTTTCATTTTTAAGGCAAATCTGAATTTCTAGGTGCCTGTGGTACTGGAAGGGGAAGTGCTGAAGTGTTAGGAAAAATACAAAACTCTTCCTATAGGATCCCTTTCTTCAGCTTAAAGGGGTTTGGCCCAGAAAAAGTCTGAACAACAGCATCAGAACTTTTTCATCTCAGACTTGGAATATTTGAAAATACTTCCATCCTTGATAGCATCCCTACCTCTCACAAGTAGAGTGAAGAAGACAGACATTCAAGCATACATTCGATACCACTGAAATTTCCTAAGGATATCTGCCAGCATCCCAAATTAAAAGCCTTCCAAGCCTAGAAAGAAACATAACCATAACTAAGGAGAATATGAGTAAAAGAAAACCTGGTATTATTTTGATTCTTTTGTTTGGCTAAGAGAATACCGCAAGTAGAATACCTTATCCCTCCCTCTTTGGAAATTCAGATCAGAAATCCTGCCCTTTGCAACCTCAGATCAGCTCCATTACTGAAGAAGAACACTTAACTGTGAGCAGAAGACACACCTTTTGGCAGGAGCTGTACTTCGTGTTTCTGGAGTTTGGAGCTACAACTATGAATTGTATTATAGCCTTTCAAAAGTTGTATGACAAAATCTCATATATAACCTTTGTTTTCTTTGATATCTCCAGGGCTTCTGATGTGTGATTTTTAGCTTACTATATATACCACATTTCCCAAATTGCCATCAGACTAATACATAAATGATCAATGACAGCAGCAATACTTACTTTAACTAGGATAGCCCATTATAAAATGTCCACACTATTCAAGTGTTTTATTTATAAAACTATACTAATGCTGTGTTTTTCCTGGGACCATCGTGCCTATGTCTGTCCTGTTCAGCTCTTTGGGCTCTCAATGTGTACCTGGCACAAGAGATACAAAAACTTACTTGGTGTCTCTAGATGTTCTTGTCAACAAAGGTAACAATGAATGTTTCAGAAAACTGTCAGTATGTATTAGTGGAGCAGGGGGAAAGGAGAAAGTGGCAGGGGAGAATGAGAGACAAACACTTCCCATTTATCAGCCACTACTATTCAGCTTTCCCTCCCTGAGGGGTCGTGACATCAGTAATCTCAGGCAAGTAAGTGATCCACAGACATTTTCAGTTAAATAATTCATCTATCTTCTTATTCTGATGCAAGAAACGGGAGACAGCTGGTGATATCAGAAAGGCATCAACTTAAAATGTACACATGAACCTTCCCCCTGCCAGAGGACGCTGATAAGATGTGGAGCTTAGCATGTGCATTAAACCAAGGCCCAGACGATAACACAAACATCATCTAGTTCACTAGCAAAGATAAAATGAGAGACTATCACAGTCATTGTGGATTAAAATATAGAGCAGCAGCCCTTGCCAGCTGAGAAACATTTTCTACCCCAGCCTAGACGCAGTTTAAAAGGCAGAACGAGGATTTCCAGGGCTTTCATGTCCACAGCTTCCAGTTCACCTACAAGCTGTTTAGGATGTACTCAGATCGACAAGGCGAAGATCACTGTCACGGGATTCACTAGCTTCAGCCGGCCTTCTGCAAAGGGCTGGATCCAGCCTCCGTGACGCAGAGGAGCACTACAGCGAAAAGTCTGCCTTAGATAGCTTTACTTCTATTTAAGACAAAATAGATTTTGGTTGAAGGACAATAACATGCTCTTAAGTGGACCAGGCTTATGCCCTGCCGTGCTTCAAGAATCTGGAAGGGGAAGGAAATAGTGCTTTCAAAAAGACGGTTTTTCTGCTATCCGTTTCTCGTATGAGATAGCACTACATTGTGGAGAAGAAGGAAAGTTGCCAGGAAAGAAGCAGTACATGAGTGTGTTTTCCAAAGCTGCACTGAACAGACCTCTTACACCTCATTGAGACTAAATTTAGCAAATGCTCAAGCACATGAAAAATTCTATTAGGCAGTAAGTAACTTTTAAGGCCAGGAGCCAACATTTTTTTATTGTTTTACACGGATTTTAAATCTCGACAAGTGTTACAAAATTCCTTTAGCCCCACAGTGCCACTGCCAGCACTAACTTGGGATGATCAAGCGTCAGGTAGGAACAGGGTTATCTGAAACGGCAAAGAAGGAGCCACACAAGAGGGGTTTTTACCACCATTTCCAAGATACAGCAGGATTGCACTCTCAGCCATCACATCTGATAGCATCGCTCCTCAGAAGAGAGCTGCTGCCACTGCACACCCGTCCCTGAAGCAGCAGCATGCAGTGAGCTACAAACTGTGCAGCCAGGCTCACAGCAGCATGCAGTGAGCTACAAACTGTGCAGCCTTTGGGTGACACAGCTCAGTATGGCTCTGCACCGTGGAGGACACCAATGCCCTGAGCACAGCGTGCCCACAGAGCACGATGTACGATGCAGATGTGCTTTTACTCTCTGCTGTTCCAACCTCAATCCAAAACCGCAAAATTAAAACTGCATTTAAAGATGATTATGGGATACACAGACATGGTACAAACAGGGCTCATGTGAGGGCAGTGCACTTTGACGGGTCTCAAAGGGTACTAAAACCACCCAAAGCAATGAAGCAAACTGTGGGGTGTGCTAAGCACCAGGCTGCTTTGTCAGACTGTCGTGCAGACATCCCGGGAAACAGCACATATTCCACAACCAGAGCGCAAGCCATGAAATCAGCCCTAGCATGCCACAATGCAACGAAGGGATTGCGGAAGGCAGAGAGTGTCAAGAGAAAGCAAAGCTTCAGAAATGTTTCTGAAAGCAAGCATACTTCTCTCCATAGGAGTAATAAAAGAAGCAGGGGTCTTGTTGCACAGCACATACTCAGGTTAGAGAGTTTTCTACCCCCAGACTGGATGTGAAATGAAACGGATGCTGCATAACTGAAACCACATAAATCAGTATCAATATATAGTGAATTATGCTGGCTTTATAACCCATGAAGAACAATTATGGATCTAGAAAAGACATTACGATTAGAAAAATAATGGAAACTGGAACAGAGTTTTTGTTCCAGGTGATTAATGTGTTGTCAAGGATAAAACAGTCCTGAAAGAAAACATATCCTACGTTTAGAACAACTGCGTGCCCACTGCAGCGATGCTCAGATGGAAGAGGGGCATGAATAATCGGGGACGCTCTGTTTTCTCTTGTTTCTGGAAGTGATTCATTTGAATTATTCTGCTTGTTAATGGGAAAGAACAAGTCACTTGAAAATAGCCAGCCTTCATGTGGCTGGGATAACGGGGGAACAGCAGCCCATCATTTCATCAACTTACATTAAATGCCTCACCTGGAGCTGGCTGCTAATAAACAAATAAATAAAGTCGCATAAATCTGAACCGCCTTCTTTGTGAATTGCTTTGTGCTGCCAGAGCATGGGCCTGGGAGGATGCAGAGAGCTACTCCTGCGTCTGAGCTCTGACTTTGCGACTGAATATGTCCCCTCCCGTTGCGTGCTAAAAGCACTGGCTGTCTGCAAATGAACAAGGTCCAGGTGAAGCCGAGCATAAAATGCTGCTGCCCTGGTGAGAGCGATGGCTAGGACCAGTCCCTGTATCAGCTTCACAGAAGTCGAGTAGCACGATGGAGGGGAGGTTGTTAGATCGACAGTTAGACAGTGGCGGTTGGAAAGACTGGCAAAAGGGGACTCTGGCTAAATTGAAATAACAGTAATAATGACATCAGCGCTTCCATTTCCTTACCAAAATCATCAAGATACATTCCCTGCTTCTGAGGACATGTACCAGAAATGCTACTACAGCCAACACAAGTGCAAGTAGTTCACGTTGGCTGCAGTGAGCATGTAGAAGAGAAGATGCAGTAATGACCATATTATCCAGCTCAATTTGTGGCTGCTGGAAGGCTCTAGGCAGGAGGTACAGGAACTCACTGGCATGAATCTGAATTGCCTGTGACTCTCCCTTGAGACACTCCGTCACCTTTCATGCAGTACAATAGGCTTTAAGGACAATCTAGGCTGAAGACTGAAACTAAACTCCCTAGGCAAACATTACAATCAAGAGCTTACTTGTGCATTCCCATGGCATTTTAATAAAACGGGTGACTACAGCTTGGAGTTCTGAGGAAGCCATTACACAAAAAAGTTTGGCCAAATATATTTTGGTGTCTGAAGTCCTACTTGTGTTCACAGCTGAGCCCCAGGCTTAAGTGACGAATATGTCCATCCTTACAATGGAAACTGTGTTTTTCAACAGGCTTTCCAGCTTCATGCCAAAGAGGAAAACAGTATCGTTTGTGAAGACTAACGGCTGGGTTAAAAATCAGTAAGGTGAAGTATAGGAGAAGACAGTCTCTTCCTTAGCACTATACAACATCAGGAAACTAATCCTGGCAATGTCATCCATTATGCACGCCATGCAAAGCAGTGGAAGGGGCTGGAGTCAGAGACCACGTACAGTGCCAGCCTGGTGGGGACTGCTGACAGCCTGTGCAGAGAAACCCCTGCCACTGGTCTCCTCCTTTAAAAAAAAAGTCTGATTATCCTTTGAAGCTCAGCAAAATAATTTTGTATATACAAGGCAAAGTTTCTCTTTATGTGCGAGAAGTGGATGGTTTCTCTTTATGTGCGAGAAGTAAATAGGTCTGTCAGAAAAAGCATAGAGGGCCAGAGCCATCTAGTCACCTGAGGATAAATGAGAACAGGATGGAGCCTAAGCACATACAGGCAAGTAAGGGGCAAGTCTGTTTGACCTGGGATTCCCTGATCTCTGTCCCACGTTCAGCCCTGACTCCGCGCTGCCTCGCCAGCTCTAGATACATCAGGGGCAAGGTTTGACTCCACACTGCGGTATTGATCTCCTGAGAGCTGGTTTGTGGTACTACAGTGACGGAAAGCAGCTGATACAGAGCCACCACTTGCCATCAGTGACTGCAGGCTGAAGCTCATTTCTGCTTCACTCACAACAGCTTCCCTTTTTCCATCAGAAAAAGGTATACCTCAGTTGCATTTTTACCCGTCCTCCCTTCTGTGCTGTCCTGATATTTTCTCCCTCTGTATAATCACTCCACTCACTGCAGTTCCTTCAGGAATCACACTAAGCTGCAGCAGTGTGAATGCATCTATGCCCTGTGGCCAGCAGAGTGTATGTCAAAGACTAGAGTTGCCATCTTAACCTTCTAGAGGCCTATAGCTCACAACTTGAGTCACGCTTCAATTTATAGACAGCCGAAGAGAACAAGACCTCATGCTGGTCCTGGGCTCAGTCACCTGCAAGGAAAACAGATATTTTTGCCAGAGGTTTTCAAGAGAGACATTCGTAGTCTTCTGCTGCCAACACATACAAAGATATTGTGATGCCCAGAAGAAAATAGTGAATAAATGCAATTGCCCTTTCCAAGTAACGGGAGCCTGGTTTTTTTCAAGACAGAAACAACCAAGCGTGCTCCACTTCAGATAATACAGACATCCCACATGCGTCAATATCAGCTCTGCCCCAACTAATTTCCTGATGGGGAAATTAGGGCTGGCATTGATTACTACGTCTCATTCCATTCCCAACAACTTTTACATACATAATGTGCTACATAAATGGTGTGTACTTTCAGAGAGTAAAATAAAGAAAACAAAGTTACTGAGTATTTCAAGAAGCTGGATTATGGACTGTTTTTACCTTCATCTAGACAACTAAAGGAAACTTTCCTTGTTGCTGAGGGTCAGCCAAGTAACTGGGTTTTCCTCTTCTATTATTTTGCATTTCTTTCTTTTGCATTTCCTGTAGATGAAAAATAATAGCTATGCGTTTGAGACATTACCTAAAGCTGTTAATTTATATTATCAATATGATTTCACAGATTTCAAAATTGTAAGAAACATATTTGGGCTACGATAAATCATATACCAAGACCCAACCCAGCTCAAACAAAATATATTCGTTTCCTCTGGCCAAAGTATTTCGGACTTCCAGAGCAATCACAAAAGTCAGGCAATCTTTAGTTACTGGAAATGGTGTGCTGGCCCTGAATTGATGCGTGTGCACGATCATATGAGAATTAAGCTTTGATACACTGGTTAGAAACTCCTTCCATCCCACTTCATGAGCACACCACCTCTGAAACAGAAGCTTAAGAAAGCCATCAATAAAAACGCTAAAAATACTTAGCCTTAAATTCTATTACATGATAGTTAAAAGACTAGCTGCAGTCACTGAATGCAACAGACCGAGAGTATTATATGTGACATGTAACTTTTAACCTCCTCTGTACTAGAGAATTTCAGGTAGCAAGTCCATCAGCGGTACTGTAGCTTCATCTCCTTTTAATAGCGCAGACTGCTCATTTTTATCCCTTTGCACAGTGCTTTCAGTCACAAGTGTTATATAAGGATGAGTATTAATTACTAAGTGGAAGAAGTCCTAAAAAGAAATCCAAATGTAAGTGTTCCCAAGCATTCAGGGAGCCAGTATATTTAAGTGCAGTCTCCAATGAGGAGAGGTGCTCCTTCACATCATTTATTCCCACTTTTGAGGGAATTTGATGTTCAAAATTTACACCTTTCAAAAAAGGGAGACAAAAATAATTTCTTTGTGTTTTAGGTGGGTATGCGATATTATTCTGAATCCTCTAGCCATTCCACGGGACCATAACAGAGATGAATGATAGGAAAGACCTGAACGGGGAAGGCACAAGTTGAGCAGTAATTTATTTTTTAAATACTACATTTTTAAATATGAAAAAGGAAAAGTACAGATTTCGGGGCTTACAGGTCATTTCCAAACAAAGAGAGAAAATTCTGCAGTATGCCAGGTACTGGCAGAGTCACAAACTCTAAGCAGCTTAAGATAAACCCAGTTTACTAACATTTCCTTAAAGTAGATAAAAGCTAATACCCTGCTAGGAAATTAATCACCAAATTTGTATTGCAAAAGCACTTCTGTGTTGCCTTTTACTTGACTGAGTTTTCTGTATCTTACAGTACAAAGTTTGAGGTTTCTACGGTTTGCCCTCGCTTCTTATGTCTGCATTAGTAGCTGAGTTTGCACTAGAAATCCATTACTCTATAGCTTAAGAATGCAAGGGGGAAAACACTTAATTTCCTCCCATCTTTAATATCTTTAATACTATTTCATGCCATCTAATTTATGTTATGTCTAGAGGTCTGGGTAATAGAAATGACTCATGTATCCCACGCTTAGCAAAAGAGCATGCTTTCTCTGGGTGGATAACCTGAACCATAGCAAAGCTATCTGACCCTTGCACTAAACTATAAACAGAAATTTCTTTGCACACCCTGCTAGTGTTGGGTGGTCTTTGTGCAGGAATAAGTTTTATAGGCTCGGCTTTGAATCTGAAAATGCAGTACATCAAGTGGTGCTTTGGGAGGAGCCTGGTAGTTTCAGAAAGCTTTTACAGACTTCCCAAGTGACTGAGCAGTAGTTAAGATACAGCCTCGCTCCCGTAAAAGCTCTCTCTTTTCCTAGTAATGCATCTCCTCCACAACAGTCAAATCCTGTGGGGTCCTTCCTTGGCGAGCACTGCTCTGAGTAAAGGCACGGTGAAAGCTGAGTTGGCTCAATCCCTCTCGTGGCCAAGCCTGCAGGATGAAGTAAAGGTGTGGAAATTTTTCTAGAGATGCTTTTTAACAGCATTCCCCTTAAATATGTCCACAGGGGACAATAAGGGTGAGGAGGCTTTGCCTCCCTGTTCAGGTCCTTAAAACTAGCAGAGCTAATGGGATATACAGGAGGCTGAAGCCAGCTAGGCCGGTAGTTTAGGATTTTTTGTCAGCTTCATTCAACCAGGGACAAATTTCGCTCCAGAGTTCACAAGAAATGGGCCACACAACTGCAAATGTCACCACTTTCTCAGCCAAATGCAAACCCAAAACTGCTTCTCAAAGATAAACATACACATGCTGTATTACATAACAAACACTAAGTGATCCTCTGCATATGCGTGAGGAAGAGGATGAAGCCAAGGCACTCATCACCTGATATGTTACTCCCACACATTTCAATGTACTGCTGACAGGCCCTCAGATGCCATAATGACAAGTACAACCCAAACACCAACATGAAACAGAAGATACCTATTTCTTTATGCAACAACGACATTCTTATTTACTCATTGATGTAACTTTTTCGTACTAGCATGAACCATCTAAACGCTCATTCTGGATTCAAGGAGCTAACACAGCTCACGAGAGCCGAAGCAGCAGCTTTGCAAATGCTTCCTGAAAGGAGGAATGCAAGAAAGATCTTGGAATATGAAAAGGCTCTGCTCAGGTGCGTACTAAGACTCTCAAAGCACAGCCCGGCTACATGTTTTAAAAAGATTCATCACAAGGCCAAAAGGCTAATGGACACAGTTTACAGTCAGGGGAGCAAGTTTATTAATACATTGTGTAAATAACTGCAATTGCCTCACAACTCAGTATGTCACCATGAAAGGGGATCACTTTAGCAAATCCTGTTTCTATGAAGTAAATCTCAGCGCTATAGCATTTTAAGCCACAATTGTTTTTAACAGTAGAACTAAAATGGACCAGGTCCATTTTGCACCTTGCAACCACACTGCAATACCTTCACACTTAAACCTGCTCACAGGCAGTTCTTCTTGTCCAGAGGGATTCACTGCTGAAATCAGGTTCCTTTTACAATCTTCCCTGCTTTTGCTTGTCCACATCAAGCTGGAGCCAGGGTTATAGGGAAGGTTTCCCAAGGATCCTGAAATCTGGGGAATACCAGAGGCACTGCACAACACAGCAGCCATCAGGCTACCGTAAAGTATCCCTGAAGACAGTCACACAAGCGCAGCCCAGGGACAGTAAAGGTTATCAACAGGCAGTATAGATGCTTGCTCAATACCTATCCATGCCAAGAAGCTTACTGACTTTTAAGACTGGTACTTTCTTCATGGGACTATCTTACATATCTGGCCTCTCCTAAGCACCCTAGACATAGCTGCAAGAAAAAGAGCTGGTGCCCCAACATATACCACAGTGCAGAGAGAGAGACACAGCCTCAATACACGCAGAACAACATTGACATGGTTATTTAGATTGACATCAACAGACTAAAACAACTGTTTCTGTTTCAAATGGCTGCAGGAGGACATCTTTGTCCTGCTGCCGTCTTCTCCCATGAAGAGACACTGCTGAGTTCTCTGTCACAGGATCTGGTAGGAAGTTAATATTTCTAACAGAATTGTTCAGGGGGTGACCTCTCATGTACAGGACTGATGGACAAGCTAAGAAATAACCCCTCTGCATGGGATGTGTTGATGGCAGTGCTGTTGTGCTGTCCCCTCAGAGGACATCCAAACAACCATGCTGAAGTGAGCTGGATTTGAAGGCCTTTTCTTCATTTGCTCTAATAGTTACTTCACTGTAAAAACAAGTTAATGCAGAAGTATTCACGTACAAGCTCAGAAAGCCACACCATCCCTTTTTGTCTCCACCCCATGCATATTGAGTCAAGACATGTTTATGGCAGGAAGGTGCAATAACAGGATTAGTGATTACGGCAAAAACACAAGCATTCAAACTAACCTCATCTCAGTTGCATCTGCTTCTTTACCCCCACTCTTTTCACTCATTCTTCTGTCTTTCCTCTCCTTTAGGTTAGTCTTCTTCACTCCTTGCTTTGAAAAGTAGCTTCTATTCCTTCCCTCTTCTCCCCACGCCCTCCATTCCCCAAGCTACACTGTCTCAACCTTCCAGCTTTGCTTCAGCAGCGCTCCCTCAGCACTGCCCACCACGCTTTGACACACAGGAGGAAGGTGTCATGTTGAACACATGTACAAATCATATTCTACACATTTGTAAGTGGCACGAATATTCCTTCTCATGCCTGCCAGGCAGGCAGTAAACATGCCAATCCCCATCTTACCGATTGCCATCAGGTGTAAATGGGTATAGCTCAATTGACTGCAGTGTTGCTACCCCACTACCAGCAAGTGGAGGTCATTATTCAGAGCCCACCAGACGGAAGCAGGTTGACTTCCACATGACCACCCACAAAAACGTGATTTGAGTGACAGCATTTTATTCCCCAAGTCCCACGCACACTTCTCTTTCAATAACCTCACTCAGCTTTGTTCTATGTCTCAGCTGGGAAGCCAGCTCCAAGGTTTGCTTTTGTGCTGGGTAACAGCCATAAGAATCCACTTGAATTTAATTAGGTGGTATTTCACATGTCCAGCACGCTGAGGACATATGTACTTGTGAGTGTTTACAGTGTTCTCAGAAAGGCCCACTTTAGTGCACGGTAACTTTTGGCCTCTGATTTTGTGCTGCACAGCAGTGACTCCCTCCTTTTGCCAGCTCTTCAACATGCCACTGTTTTGCTTCCATTGCCTGTGGGATATTAATGTTGTCTGCCAGCTTGCTGGAGCAGACTGGAGTGGTTCGAGTTCAGCTCAACACCTGTTGACTCATACGTGAGGTATCGATTCCGGGTCTGGAAAAGCAAAGTGCTCTCGTGGAGGGGCTTTTCATTAAGAACAGAGAACGCTGCTTGAAGGAGCTGCACCAGGCCCCTGACAGCGGTCTCATGGCCCCGCTGGGTTGCACATCATCGCGTCTAAGGACACTAATTGTTCCCCCAAGCTTAGAAACTGTGTGGTAACAGGTGCTTAGGTCAGGCAACTCTAGTCCCTGAGTTATATCACAGCTAATGCTTGTCTACAATACGCCGACAGTTTTCTTCAGTGATAGTATGGACAAGCTCTGCTGGAAACTCTAGATCAGCCTCAAAACAGTAACTAAAGTCTTACAACCTCTCCATCAGCTTCAGGATAGAGGGGTTAAGTAACTTACGGAGCATCACAAAACACCTCAGAAACACATCCAGAAATTCAGTCTGAAGGTGAGGACACCCTATCAGCCACCAACTCACCCATACATCAGAACCGGTGTCTCATGCCAAGTGACAACACACAGGGCACCTGCATCAACTCCTTGCTGGCCACAACATGCTGTGCCATCTGCATTAGTGTGGGACTGATTTCAGGGTACTATCATATTCTGACAGCTCATAAACGTGTCCCCTTCTGCCTATGCACTACCAAACAAATTGCTCTTACTTGGATTTTGCCTTTGTCTTTTACAGTTTCACACACTCAGAAAGTACCACTTTGGCTGAAACTACCTATCTAGCTACCCCAAGAGGGCAAATGCACCAGCAATTGCTACCACCCCTTTCCCATACAGCCATACTTTGTCCAACCTAACACAAAACAACAAGAGCGTGTTCCCTTGGCTCTCGATAAAGCTGCCATTTGGACGGTGAGTTTTGTGTCATGGCCTCTGGTAGCCTGACAGCTAAACTGATGCCAGGCAACTTTATCAACATACTGCAGGGCTGCAACTTCCCAGTTGTGTCTTGGAGCAAAGACTCTGCTCTCCTCCGCTAGCACATGCTGGACTGAAGATGGCTTTAGCTTTTCTTGCAACAGCTTTCTGACATACCCATAACCCGAGTCCCTCTCACCTCTCCCTAAAGCCATAAGCAGTAAATCAGACAGTCCTCTGTCCCACCTTTGGCAGGATTTTAACCAAAAACCTATAACCATTTCATTACCAAATCCAGACTTTCAGGTCCCGAAAGATATTACACTTTACAGGGAGACGATACGCTGAGAAAATCACCCACGGTTTTCCACTCGCTCATTAAGGGAGCAATAAAACATCTGTATTCATTTACCTACGCTGTTAAACCAGTGAGACAGAAGGAAGCGACTGGTACCCATATTTAGAAACATTCAGTCTGCTCAACAGACCATTTAGGGAGACAAATTTACAGCAGACAATATCATCATAACTGGTTATTTAGCTCTTGCTAACAACTGAGAAGAGCTGTCACATCAAAGCACGAGGCAGAGCTTTCTTTCTAACTTCTTCACCTATTGACACACTAATTCAGAAAACCAGTCCAACTCTGTGCAAACGCCTGCAGCTCTTTGACACAAGTGTGACCCCCCCCATTAGGGGTGACTCTGCCAAGTTGTATCGCAGTAGGAATCAGGCTTCTAGAACTGCTATTCCCTCTTGTGAGAAAAGGAGGAAGTCTTTGGACGAAGGCAAACAGGGTAACTGTATGCTTAAACCTGTGGCAAATAGCTGCCATTAAACACAAGATTTCAAGAGAGAGGCATTACAAAAAAAACGGACTATGCCACACGATTTCAAAGATCAGAATTCTTTCCACACTGCTTTATTGATTGCTTAGAACCAGTCTGATATATTTAACTGAAAATCAATGGAAAAAATAAAGGACTGCCTATTTGACTCAGAGGAAGAATTTCATTCATGGGATAAAAGAGCCTAATGAGGCATTTCAGTATTCAAAGAGAGCCATTAGCGATGAAGGAATGAAGTGGTTTTGTAACAAAATGATGAGTACTGAGTGCAGATGGAGGAAATGGTGTTTTGTAAATTCAGAATCCGGGATTTTTTTTTAAATCTTTAAATACTTCATTGATATGCTCTCTGCAATATTTAGCATGATTTAGGGTCTCATTCGTGGCCGTTTTTTTCCCCAGATGGGGCACCTGCAAAAATATGCTTGAAGCCAGTAGCAGCACTTGCACACAATTACAGATCACTTATTCATATGGGCATGCCCGGCACATCCTCTCAGAAGAGTCAACATTTTTGAAACTTTAGTGCTTCCCCCAACAAAATAAACAACTAAAAGAGGCCATGGACTGACACAGCTATTATTTGTAGCTCCATCTGGACAGCAACTAACTTCAATAAATGCTGCATTATGGCCATGTTTTTAGCCTGAGGGTGAAGATCAGGATGGGACTGAACAAGGCAGAAATGTGTCCTTTCAGCAAGCCCAGACAGGTGAGTAGGAGATGATGTGAGGACGGGCATTTCACATCACTCTAATCAGTAAACTCGACCCAGCACCAGGCAAAGATCCTTTAGACTGGCTCCTTTTGGTTCTCAGAAAAACCTGTTGGCATTCAGGTAGTTTGAAATTCTTTGGACAAAAGAAATGTTACAGGTACTCCCTGAAATCCACATTGTTCTCACTTTTTTTTTTAAATGCATCAACTTGCTCTGCTAGAAAACTGACCTGATCCATTAGCACTGACTCATTACCTGTTTGTTGAATAGGTGTTCAAATAAATAATAAACCATTCCTCTAAGCAGAAATGCCTGTAAATACAACAAAGCTCAGCAAAGAGTGGGAATATGCACTGACTGAAAGAACACAAAGCCTTTCATAAAAAATTATTTGCTGGTCTTTTGGTGGTCCTAAACCTGAGAATATTTGCCTGTAAACATGCTAAATAGCAAAGTGGCCCTTGCCCCAAGAACCTCGTGCAACCAAACAACTTTAACTATAAAGCCATTTTGTGGCTATCACACAAGCTGCCCGTTTTGATGCCTAAAGTTAAGATTGCCCAATGTTTTCCATTAGAGGATGCTGCTTCCATTTGGTTACAGATTTACTGGGCCGTACGTGAATGGCAAGTGCTTTGTGTCCACAGCCAGCACAACTGTATGCGAGGAAAGAGGCAGTCTGTCGCTCCCAGCTCTGCCACATATGTGTCTTGCTAACCTGGCCAAAATCAGGGCACAGACCCACTATCTGCTTTACCTACCTCAACTCCAGAACAAGAGACATGCAAGAATACAGCACAGCTCTGCTAAACAAGAGCCAACTTGAATAGGGAAGCATTTTAACACAGAGAGAAGGTTTTCAGGGAGGGAGAATATCCTTGTCTTACCATCTGATAAAGCTTGGAGAACATACCTTTTCAGGCTCAAATCTCCACATTTGCTCGGGTAACTGACAGACTGTAAGCAATGTATGGTGTTGACATAATTACACTAAAGGTCTACACATAGGAATCATGTTCTTCTTCAGCAAAATCAGCATAAAAAGCTCCTCCTGTCCCTGCTTGGCCCTCAACCCCAGGCTGCTCATCCCAGCCACCACTGCATTGCGCTCCACCATGCTGCTTTGATGCATCTCTCTGTAGATGACATTGTAACCTGCATTACTGAAGTGTCTGGATTAAGGATCCTCTGTGATCAGCTTGAAAGAAACTGGTTGCTAGAACAGGTAGAGGAGAGAGGATGTAGCTAGAGGGCAGGCCTCTGGAAGAGACAGAATGCAACGAGGAAATACCCCTGAGCTATACAAGAGGAGTCAGCATGATTTTTGTTTTTCAGCGGGGATTTAAGTTTTAGGATGAGACTTTAGCATTTCCCTTTAGGGTGATCCTGAGAGATCAGAAGCAGAAAGATGTTTTTGTGAAATTAAAAAAAAAAACAAACATAATAAACCCCACACCCTTTGCTCCTTTGCAGGTGGGTATTTGTGCCCCTTTACAGATGCCTAGCAGTTCATTCTGTGGCCCAGTGGATGCCCAGTGTGGAGCACTGGATGACATATCACATTTTGGGATAGGCATGTACAGGTCGTGTGGATTTATAAGATTTTGTTGGGAGGGCATTAATTGCATCTGCTATGCAATGGTATTTATCGTTTGGGCACAGCTTGGCTCTGCTTGGAGTTTTTTGATCTGCAGAAATTTTGCTTCTGGTGATGATACACTTTGATTTTTTTTTTCCTTGTAATCATATCTATGCAAATGTTGCATGGCTGTGGAGTAAGAGAAAAGTCCTCTCATGGAAAAAAAACTGGTTAAAAGACAAAAAACAAAGGGTAAACTTTCGCAGTGGAGAGAGATCATCAGCTGATTTCCTCAGGAAACTGTGCTGATATTCAATACATTTACAAATAACCGGCAAAAGGTGAGAAAGTTTGCTGCTGATAAAAAAAAAATCATTCAAGACAGTAAAACTGAGGGCAGCTAGGAAGAATTGCTAAGAGGCCATACAAGATTTGGAGACTGGGCAACAGAATAGCAGATAAATGACAATGTAGGTAACAATGCACATGGAGGAAAAAAAAATCGTAACCTCATGAAAAAATGATGGACTCAAACCTGACAATTAACAGCCAGGAACAACATTTTGACATTAGGATAGTTAGTTCCATGAAAACGTCAACATAATAGGAGTCAAAATAGCAAAATTAAAATAGAAAAAAATATAAAATAATACCTATTATCAAGAAGAAATGAATAACACATAAAACCTAATTATGTCACTGTATGAATCTAGCAATCTTCAATACAGTGTGTGGTTCTTGTTCCCTCAACCGAAATAGGCTGTGTCAGAAGGGAAAATGTTCAGAGAAAGACAACTACAATGACCAAAGCTACAGAACAGCTTCCATGCAAGGAATAATTTCCATATGGTCCTTTTGGTATGGAGAGGGGTCATTTTAGTGCAGCTATCATACTGATCTACAAATCAAGAGTGGCCTGGATCAGACAGGCAGGCATCAACTACGTGCTGCCTCTTCCAATACAAAAAATTAAGGCCATAAAGTAAAGCTGGAAGGAGCCAACCTGAAGGTAAAGAAGATGGTTCTTCATGCAACAGGTAGTCAGCCTGTGGAATGTCTTGCCAAAGGATGTTATTGTTGCAAATAGTTTAGAGGGGTCCAAGAGAAGACCAGACACTTACTTGGAATAACAATCTACTAAGGAGAAAAAGGATCTGAGAAAAAAGAAAAAAAGAAAAAAAAAAAAAAATTTGGTGGAAAGTCTTGCATATGCCTGTCCTCCGAGTATTTGTCGGTGGCTGCCGTTGGCAGAGGATACCGTGACAGATGACCTTTGCCCTGAACCAGTGCTGCTGTGCTCCCTTGCATCTCCGCTCTTTCGTCCTGTACTCTTGCTGGGTGACACAGTATACTCTGGCTGTTTGCTTTTGGATGGATCAAATGTCCTATTTTTATACATGCTAATGAATAAAAATTGAAATTATTTCAAAAACTCATCTTCCCCACTGTGAGGACTGCAGCACAGGCCCAGGAGGGACTTTACCTCATGCTTGGAATGTCTGGCAAACCATTTTGTACAGAGCTGATGATAATGAACCCAGCAGCTCATTTTCCTGAGAAACAGGAGCTCACCATTCCTTTGTCCAGTAGGAAATTCAAGGATAAAATGTTCAGCCTTGCAGGAGAAAGTGAGAGAACCAAACTTCAAAATGAAAGTATTAGATATGAAAGCCATCAGAGTCAATAAGCATGAAGCCTTTTAACTCTTCCACTGTGTGTATCTGTGAAGAGGCTTTACCTAATCCACAAGAAGAACTTTCACCATGCTGCTTCCTCGTGAATATGATTAAAGCATTTACCCACTGAGGAAGGTGGACACAAGCAGATATTCAAGGGTAAATAACATGGAAATGATGCATAGAGCAGAGTCTGGAATACCAGTTTTCCAGCTTCACCTCTGAGGGTGAAAGGGCTGCTATTGGAAAGAAATTCATGACTGAACAGCAGTCCGACAACTTTCGGCAGGGTTCTGCATCGCAAAATTAAAGTGAAAACTTTGGCAGAGCTTCACTTGGATAGCACCGTCTCAGGATACATCAAATAAAATATGTTTTACCTTCAAGCTCTGACTGTGCCTGGCCTGACAGGGAATTAGTGAGACACTTCTATCTGCTGACTTATTTATTACTGAAACATTCTTGTTATAGTCTTTGAAATGTTGTTCACAGTTTTAGCTATTTTCTGACTTAAATTCAGTGACAGTCCTGCAAAAACATTCAGAACCAAACGTCCATAATATGTTCTGCAGACATACGAAATACCCTGAGGAGGGAGTTAATGGGAATGAACATAATAAGGCTTTCTGAGGAGAGTGAGATGTGGTATATATTTTATCTTAGCAGATTTTAACTAAATCCCTGAAGGTTCTTTATGTGGGAAAAGTTTTTCTCTTCAAATGAAAGTTTAGTTCAATTTGAAAGGACATTATAATTCTGTTATCTTCCCCCAAGAAGAGTGTTGATAGGTTTGTTCTATGCTATTTTGGCTTGGAGTTTTTTGGATTTTTTTTTTTCTTTTGGACAGGGGTTCCCTAAACACTGGATAATCTCTGTTACCAGAGACTAATGCAGAAAAGAGGGACCAGAGTATTTAGATTTCGAGCAAAGATTAAGATGGCCTTCCTTTCAGGTCTCTGTTTCTGCTACCACAACACTACTTTTTTCATTTGTATAGTTAGGCATCCCTAAGGACCCCATTCAACTCCCAGTGAAATGTGTGGAAGATGTCTCCAAATCAAGGATCTCGGGAAAGGCAGAACTGTTGAAAGGCAGTATTGCACCTACCCACAACAGGAAACCAAGCCACTCTTCCCTTCTAACCCAAGGGAGACGCTAGGAACACATAATACTGTTTCATAAAGACCAAGACCACCCTTCTCAGGTGCACTATGGTCTCAGACTGGTTTAGATCAGTGCTGAAACAACACCTTCTTTCCAAATCTTAGCAAGTTTTTAACTCTACCAGTGAAATCCTCTGAGACATTAAAAAGGCAGCCTCACAATACTCCTCTCTTCTCCGTTTTTACAGGGGACAATAGCATGTGTGCAGGTGCGAGAACACCACAGGGATCCAAAGCACTTCACTATGGGTAAGTTAACGTGGCCACGCAGGAGTCACACCGTGCAGAGTCACTGGGTATTTTTGCTTAAGACAACTTGGATGTCTCTTTTTAAGCTCATTTGTACAATGTACCACAGAAAGCTTCACTATCTATCTTATATCTTGTATTTTTGATCAGTTGTTTCACAGATGCACCAATCGCCTGATTTACAAATCAAAGCAGGAGAAATGCAGGAGTCTCAGGGGTGTTGCCAGTGTGTCCTGCCTACTCCTCTACTCGCAGTGCACCAAATGAGCTCTACTTTTCATGGCTGTCATTGGCCAACGGCAAACTAAGGCAGCTACGCTGTGTTAGGTTGCATGGTTTTAGGTTCATGCCCACCATGTTTTGAGAAATGCTGACAAGAAACAAGAAGATGCAAGTTTCAGACTTGAATGTGTGATCTGCCCAGTGGATTTCACTGGCTTTTTTTTTTCAGGCATTTAACTTGTACATTAAAACAGTATACACTTTTTAGTTCAGTCAATGGTTTCAACTTCTTGGTCCTAGGTGGTTTCAAGAGTGAAAATATCAACATTCAAAAAATAAGTATCAGGCTTAGAAATACACTCCCCTGTTCTGAGCAGGCAGTGAGGTGAACACTCTGTGCTGCCCACACACCCCATGGCCTGCGCCAGCATCTCCTGCATGCACTATAAAACAAGACCTGCGTCACCTTGGGCTGACTGATCTCTCTCCTACTAGCTTCATCTCTCTAATTAGGCACCTGAAGAAAGTAACCTCTGCATGTTAACATGCCAGATTCAGTTGCCTTTGTCTAGGTTGGTATCAAGTTGCACGGGGGGAGGTTTATATTGGATATTAAGAAAAAAATATTTACTGAAAGAGTTGTAAAGCATTGGAAAAGGCTGCTCAGGGAAGTGGTGGAGTCAACATCCCTGGAGGTGTTCAAAAAACGTGTAGACGTGGCACTTCAGGACATGGTTTAGAAGGCATGGTGGTGATGTGTTGACAGTTGGACTTGATGATCTTAGAGGTCTTTTCCAAACTTTACGATTCTATGATCACTCACCTCTGAGGCGAGGCCATGGTTACAAAGCACCAAGATTGCCTCCATGCACTCAAACCTATTGAGTGCCAGTAAGACCAGTAAGTCTTATCACTATGAGAATGACAAGAGGAGCTTTCCTCTAAGGACTACAGGGCAATGCTACTCTAAGAACCAGGACACCAACAGGTTTTTCCAGGTCTTTGTGGCATATATATGAAGCACCCAGCTGCCACTTTCTTGGCCGTACCTAAGCACCTTCCACACCATTTCCATTGTGCCTGCTGTTTCCATAGAGGCTGTGATGAGTTTCAGCACGAAAGGTGCCAAGCTCATAGGACCAGACAGGAGACTGACCTTCTTGAAGACTGCAGAGAAAACATGAAAGAAATCCATTCTCTGAGCTGGCCTACATACTCTGTGGCCTGTCTGAACCCCAAGAAAATCCCTCCTTTGACCAGTGGATCGCTCTGACATTACTAGAGAGGTCATATTATATTCCAAGTCTTACATTGCATAGGGTGCTGGAAAGGGCAGCCTCTTTTCACTCTCTTTGTACATGTTTCACAATGTAAGGCAATCCCTGCTGTTAAATAAACCTCAACATGCAAAGCTTACCAGCTGTGCTGAGATCTTTTCTCAGCATGTTCTTGTCCCTGTCAAGCTAGCTGGCATGCAGAAACAGATACAAAAAGGGTGGGAGGAAAGGAAGAAACTTGCATAGCATTATTTCTAGTTCTATAGTCAAAAGAATACATGCAAGCTTTAGTTTTGTGCAATAGCTACATCTTAGCAGATGATTGCAAAACTCCTTTATGGATCTTCTTACTGTCATGGCTACTGATGCCTTGCCATTGTGAAAAGTTTCTGCAGTTCTCCTGTTATCAGCTGTTAGTCAGGTGGATAAAAGATGAAAATGATCAGCATTTCAACATGTTATTTCCCAGATTTTACAGAAGGTTGTGAAGAAATCGAACCTATTCACGCACCTATTCTAGAACACTGGAAAAAGTAGATGATGGGATGACTTGTCCCATCATGGGG
>Ga0065711_1001792_pt1 | contig 67266 bp, 46 predicted proteins | sample Hoacrofraction12_FD_59098 | JGI IMG/M metagenome (GOLD analysis project Ga0065711, IMG submission 59098) | Hoatzin crop microbial communities from Cojedes, Venezuela - Epithelial fraction 12 v2 (version 2) | ecosystem: Host-associated > Birds > Digestive system > Esophagus > Crop | place...
CCCCCCCCTTTTGTTCTGTCAGTCTGAAGAGAACAGCCCGTGTGATGTAATTTAGAATGGAGCTTTTTTAAAGCTTTCACTCAGGAAAAGCTTCGGGAGCTCTGGGGGTATAGCTTAGCTCGGAGAAAAAGAAAGAAAGCAAGTTTGCATTGACAGCTTGATCCCAGAGAGAGGTGGCTGCCTGCTTGTCTAACAGGTCCTCTGGGTCTGGATGAGGCAGAGACAGAGGAGTAGTCATATTAAGTGAACGTGTGCTGCCAATGTTAAAGGAACAATTACCATTATTCTGCATAGTTCACTGTTTGCTACTGCTATTTCCTTCAATAAAACCTCTTTTCACTTGCCAATTGGAGCTTGTCATGTAACAATATTTCTTATGCACAATACACATACTAAAATGCCCCTGTGTTTTTAATACATTTATAGTTGTTAACAATAGCAGTATAGTGACAGAAAAAATGTACTTGCATTGACTACAGAATAGATGAAAAAAGGAACAAACCAGAGGCCCCGCTCTGAAGGATTAATGGGGGTTAGGTTCTGCCTAATCTCAGTGTTAGAACAGTGACCCCTCTTCCATTTCACTGACACCCACTTTTTCCTCTCAGGGCCTGGGCTATGACCTCCTTGCTTGGAAGGGGTTGTCCACCTGAGCCTTGAGCGAAAGCTTCAGTGAATGTTTTGGTGTGAGGAAGGGTGGAGGAGAGGGTTGAGTTCTCACCCGTCCCCATGTCCGGCAGCCCCGAGGGAGAGGGACAAGGTGGGCTGCTCCCGGGGTTTCAGCGAGCTCAGTGCACTGAAGGTCGCTCAACTAACCTTTTGATCCTTGTGCGTGGTCCACAGAGCAGCAGGAGTGTGCTGACCTAGCAACACCTGAAACCTCTGGTGTTCTCTGCTCACATCGGACACCAGCAAAACTCCTTGGGAGTGCAGCTCCTTGCAAAGCAGGAGAAACAGCCAGTGTTGGGGAGCGGCTGGCATTCCACCCAGGTTGCAGGAGCTCTGCAGTTCTCCTCTGAAAGCTCCTACAATGAAGACATTGTGCTAGCACTGCACTTGCCAACATTACAAAGCTAAGTGGAAATGACCACAGTGAAGGTGCCGCAGTGAGAAGGAATTACGTGTTTGTGCTTCTGAGCAGGCTGAACCTAATATTTCATGCACCCGAATGAACAAGCAGCTGTTTGGAAACCTTTGTGGCACAGTCATGAAGGAAACTTTCTTCTGCCATAAGATTCATGTTTTCTAAGAACACTGCTCTGTTCTGAAGAAGTTAATATACACAGGAAAAGACATCTTGAGTGTTCCTGGACTCTCCCACACTATCCAGGAATAGTGATAGACTGCGAGTTTAAACACATCCTTCCACTGAACAGCAGGAGAAGTGTATTTAATACAGTGAGCAGAACAGTTACCATGTGTGCCTTTACCAGAGCCGATAAGACTCGACTGTCCTAAAAGTACTTACTACGTATTTAGGAAACAGTGGATGTCACCTGTGTGCCCCCAGAGTAAATGTTCTGCATCTTTGGTGTCCCCTAGGAAAAAAATGTTTTGTGAAAAGATGTATACCATGAGACACCTTCTGCTTCAGATATTGCCAATAGCTTTGCCTACAACTCTTTCTGAAAGGAGCAAAGAAACCTGGCGAAGGCTACCATATTGGAGGCTGGTTTGGAGCCTGACCTGCTGAGCTCCCTGGAAGTCTTTCCACTGACATCTGTTGGTATTGGATCAGGCCCTTGCAGAACTGAAGAAGTAGTTTTCCAGCAGGGTCCAGCAAAGGCTGCTCAGCAGCACCCAGGGAGGTGCTCAGTTGGTAGTAAGACTAATAATATTTGTTGTAGTGGACGAGTTCACCCCCCAGTTGTGTTCCAGTATGGCATGCAGATAGACAAGAGAGACAAAAACGGAAGTGTTTGCTAGGAAAGCCTCTAAAAGACATAAAACCGTCACAGATTACCACTCATCGTTGCACTTAAATCAAAGAAAAGCTTTTATAACTTATTACAAGGCTTTTTTTTTTGTGGCTATATATTATCACATGCCAATTTACAATGAGTAGAACTTTAAGGACTGCGTATGAGAAATGCTGCATCTTCTGTGATTTGCAGCTCTATTTGACAGCATTTAAACTGTTTGGATATATTTTAAGAATATATGTGGTTTTGATGGTGTTTCCCCCCACCAAATCAAAATGCTGACAGCCTCAGGGCTCCTCTCGCATTAATGCTGTGCAGGGATATCTTTGTGACCATAACCATGTGTAATACCTACTTTGGGAATAAACTCTTGGCACATAACTTCAGTGTCATTCAGAAAGTAGCACTGTTGCCAGAGACCTTGGGACATGAAAGGAAGACACTGTGCTGCATTTTCATTGGAAAGTTCACAAATTCTGCCTAGAGATCCCTTTGATATTTTCAGTTTTCAACAGATAGTTCTTGCCAAAAATAGAACTGGGAATTTTAAGTGCTTTCCAAATTTAGTGACACTGATTTTGACATGGAAAAAAAATCTTTTGTAATAAATTCAGTATTTTCTCTTTTACATTACCTATAAATTTCCCAAACTAAACAGTGAGCAATTACACAAGAATGTCCATGGGTGAGACCTGCATTTAGTTACTGTGCCAGTGCATTAAATAAAGCCCTGACCACTTCTGGCTACTCCATTCTGGTTAGGATTTTGTTTCTGAAACTTGATCATATTGTTAGACAGTCTTCCCCTCATTGAGGCAATGAGTAATTAACCATGAGAGGAAGGAAGGAAAATTACGCTAATGCAGCAGTGCTGTTGAGGCAAGGACTGTAATAATAGTAATACTGATGATGTTTGTTTTTTCTTTAATTTGAAAACAACATGACCAATTTGGATAAAATAATGCATCAAAATCTCCGGCTTCACACTCTGCAGTGAAGAATAAAGAGAATTTGAGAGTTTGGGGTTATCCTTGCAATACGACAAGCAGCTGCCCATGAGTTCAGAGGTGGACCTGCCCCAGGACCTGGTGCAGGGTGTCCATGCAGCCCCATCAGCAGGGCAGCCTCGGGACTCTGCCTGTGGCTGGGCATCCCAAATCCCTGCAGCCCAGGGAGGGGACAGGGACTGACGGGGCCCTATGCTTGCTGAAGTGACCTACTGACATCATTAATAAAAACAAATAGATGCTTAGCCCTCCACTTGCCTCATGTTTTCAGTGTGGGTTCAGTTTGAGATTTACTTGCTCCAAGTTTGTTTAATAATCCCTTTCAACAAAATTTCAGGAGAGTGCAGCCTTGAAACAGAAAGAAAGAAACAAAAGAATATGGAAAGAAAACTTCATTTTTCTTTACAAAGCTTTTTAAGGCTGTTTCATGTGATAGAGCTGCCACACCACCTACAAGATCAAAAATCCAATCTGGGGCTGAAATTCAACTTCAGAAATAGCCACCCCTTCTCAGAGACTCCCAGAGAGGATGATCTCTATCAAGAGCTCTTGGGGTAACTATAGGTTGCCAGGATGCTCTGATCTTAAACTGGAGGAAATCAATTAAAAACAGGCAAAAGAAACAAAAATTACCTATCAGCAAGCAGTACATGAAATTCCACAAGATCCTGCTGCTCTCTGGACTAACCCCAATTACTATAATGGATGTATTTCATGGAGGCCATTTCATAAAGTCACAACAGCTAGAACATAAATATAGACCTAAATAAAAAGTTGGTAGGAAAGAAAACAGTGGTTGAAAGAGAATTTAGAAGATCCAGTCTAGAAAATAACCCCGGGGTATTTGGCACGGCTCTCCTGGTGGATGCACAGCTGTGTCCTGCACCCTGGCCCATGGATTTCAGAGATTGAAATGTCTGTTGACCAGCAAAGGTTGTGTTTCTGCTGCAGTTAACACTTGATTCCAAAGCTGTGAAGTTCCTGCAAAAATCCGGTGATTTATCTTGGTGCTTATCAGCCGAGGGCGCCTGAGGACCTGGCGCCAAGCTCTGACTCAGAACGATGGAGAGCACACAGCTCTGGGCACCTGAAAACCATCCAGCGAACATACTACAAAAGTAATTGTGAATTTTGCTATTGCGTTCGTTGAGAGCATGAATTATGCTCAGTGTCTAATGTGGATGATGAATTCTGATGCAATAGGGACTTCTGAATTAGCACATAAAAACCTTTTCATAAAACGTTTGGTCCCCCTTCTTGCAAAGTCTGTTACAACTCTGAAGTGCAAGTGAACAACATAAAATTCACACTGATCCCTTCAATTCTTTTTTAAGCATCCTTAAATCCAGCTTTTTTTTTCCTGCTGTACATCTTACTTTTTATAGTTAAAAGTAATTTTAAAGCAAAAAAGAACATAAACAATATACACTGACTCTTGACACTCCATTGCTTTTTTAAACTAGAATAATAAAAATTTGCAAATGAACAAAAGAGTGGGAGGAAGATATCTGCTTTACAATGTTTTTGAGATAAAGAACACTATAAAAAAAGATCAATGTGAATAATAAATCATTGTTAACTGAGTCATGACATTTCTATTCTCAGTGAAGATTTGAACAGTAGAACTCTGCAAATGAGCACCTTGTGCCATTTTCAAAGTGGGAGGAAGATATATAATTATAATTTTTAAAGTGAAGAGAATTTTAAAAAAATCTCTGTGAAAAAGTTTATTGAAAAACATATCGACATATCAACATGACATAAATTACTTTAATTTTATTGAACTAGGAGGGGGGAAAACCTCTTTTTGAAGACTGGCTGCAGAAAGCATTCCTTGAAAAGAATTTTCTTTATTAAAAACTCTTTTGGTAAGATGAAACAGCACTGAATGTCAGCACTACCGTATATTTATTCTCTAACTCTTCCAACAGCTGAGATCTATAAAAGAAACATATTTTCAAAACAGTTTTAACCTCCATTGTCTTGATCATTTGTATTAACATTTTTCATGTCACCTACTGAAATCCTTTAAAGGAACCTTTTATTCAGTCAAAATTAATGAAGCCATTTTCTTAAACAGCCTCCAAAAAGTATAAAGGACATAATGTTGTGCATTTTATTTGACATACATTTTCTGCCATTTCACTTATTTGTGTGATGAGAGCAGAACTTCATATTTATGCTATTAAAACTGCAGAGAAAAATGATTTTGAGAGAGATGAAAACAAACTCTGCTCTTGCTGTGTATGCCATTTAAATCCACAGTGAAAATACAGCATTGATCAGATTACTCCAATGGAGTCATTTAGTGCTTTGGCATTCCTGAAGTTAGGGCCCAGCTGTGAAATCATAGCTGGGGCCAAACTTTGCTGTTAGGTGTGTGCACATGGCTCCCATTTTCTTCAAAGGCAATGACACACATGGCCAATATTTGACTTTCACCTCTTCCATTTCTCAACTAGCAAAGCCAGAACCAATGGACTATATGCAGGCAATTTAATAGAATTAAGAATATAATCATGATTTTCCAGGACTTACTAGTGATTTGGGCTATATAATTCAATACATCTCAAAGCGCAGACTCTCAGCATATTCTAAAAAATCAGGCCATCTCAAATATCTTACTTAAAGCAGGTAAAATCATAAATCACTGAGTATTTTGGCCATTGGATCCTAACAAACGGGGCATAGGATACCTCTTCAGAGTCATAAGCTCCAGTTTCTGGGTTGGCTGAGGTGCCTGGGAGACTTGCCACATCCCAACCCATTTTGGGTACCGTGTTTGCATTCATTTCTCCCCTGCCACTACCAACAGGGCTTGAACACATTGAAGATGCCCTTCTGCAGCAGCCAGCCAATCAAGAAAACCTAGTTTCTGGTTCTGCAGATGCCCTGAGGTGGACTGGACTGTTGGGATGGCCCACAAGGCTTTAGGTATAGGTGCCACAGAGAGAAATAATGATGCATCCTAAAGCAAAGTCTAGCTGCCCCATGGTGTACACAGATCTTCACTTCAACACAAGGTCAAGTGGAAAACTTTCATACCATCCTTGCTGACTCTCCTCTTCACGTTCCCCCAACTCCATCTGTTCCTCACCCATCTCCTTCGTTCCGCACTCGCCTCCCTCTTCTTCCTGTGTCCATCTGTTCCCTCCTTCCTCAGCGCAAGTTGGGGAAGGGAAGTAAAGAAGTAAATTCAGTCATTCACTGAACAGATTTCAAGATGAATCCCCCTCCCTCCCAGTTCTAGCTTCATTCATCATGGTAAAAAATATAATGAATAGAAACATTGAAGGTGAAAATTTATTAGGGATTCTGTTGCTTTCTTACATCAAACACAGTTAAAGCTGCATATAAACATTGGCTTCATTCATTTTTTTTAAATATACGGTATAATTAGTGAGAAATATTAGTGGAAGTGCTTGCTATGCAGTCCATCAACACATGCCTGTCACAGTTTAGGAGCTGGGCCAAAATTTTTTCCCAGTCCTGTGATAGATTTATAATAAGCCTATAGAAGCCTTTACAGTCAGCTGGGTCACTAATTCATAAAGTTAAAATGTATGCAATGAGGTCAAAAATTCACTATTGATAAAATACCTCCCCCAGGGATTGCACCATTAGCTTTGTTACTGCAACAGCAAAAAAAAGTAAACCCAAAGCTCCTGTGAACTACCAGTCCATCATCATAAATCAGAGGAGAAACATTTGCACAGGTCCGTGATGTCATATGAAGCCCAAAATATATTTATAGCCTTGTGTACTATTTCCTGGTTCCCTACGACAAAAATAAACAGTCTCTAAATCCCCTGTATCCTTATGCCCAAGCTCAGAAAATGTAAAGGGCATGAAACTATGAAAGGACTATGATATATCAGTCTAGAGCAGCTTGCTTGGGTCGGCTGTGATGCCTGCTCTCCCTCTGGCCTCTCCTAAATGGATGCGAGCAGTTCCCATGGAGTTTGCTTCATCTGCTGCACTCACTGTGTGGTCAGTCTCACACCCTCACTTCTTACTTTGCCTCCCTGACTCTGGGAGAGAGAAGGAACAAAGATTTAAGGCTCCAAGCCCTGTGCAGGGGGTGGGTGGCCTGGCAAGCACAGCAGAGGTGGAGGAGCTCAATACCCATGTGGGAACCTGAGCTTGCCACCACAAGGACCTTGGGCATCTTGTCCACCAGGACAGCTAAGCCATGGAGGTTGAAGCCTGGGCTGCAATTTCCTCTGTCCTCCTTTACTGATGATTCGGGAACCTCATCTAAGGTTTCTGGGGTGTTTGGGCATGGATGATCCCCCACGTCTCATCGCAGACCTCTCAGCCCTGAAATTTTCTGCACCTACCCGAAAACAGGAACTTCTGTGTTTGCCAGTGATCCTCTTCCCTTCTTCCCAGATGAAAATTTCTCTCTTAGCAATTTATTCTTTTTTTGGCTTCCTTTCCAGACATGAGACAGAGGGTAGCAGAAACAGTGCACAATCCCATGTAACCTCCCACTGCAAAGAAGCCCACTTGCTTCTGTTTGCCCCCAAAGCAACAACTCGTGAAGTCAATGACTGTCACTAGTGGCTGGGGGGGGATACATGTGCCAAACCGCATTTATTTACAGTGTCCCTCTGAAATGTTGTTTTATTCTTCCACCAAGACAGCTGCACCAGCTCCCTGCCTCTCCCAGCGCTCCCTGGGCTGACTCCGAGAAGCGGGGACCATCCAGGTAAGCTGCTGGCCCCATGCATGTGTCACACCATGCAGAGATACCCCCGGCATCCCCTCCCATTGCTGCTGGCAGATAAGTTATATCCTTTAGATTAGCAAAAAAAAAGTATTGTGTTTTTCTTTTTACTTTTTCTTTCTTGAAACATGGCCATTGACACTTGCGGTTTGGGTTTCGTTTTACTTTGAGTCTTTTCAAACCAAATTAGTTTAGTTCAAGCCTTTATACTTACAAGTTATCATCCTTCAGATCGGAGGTAGCTCTGCCTGCTTCATCTCAGGACTGAATGGACATGGCACACAGCTCTTTCAGTGATGAGCATGTGATATATTAAATAGACAGGTGGCAACAGTAGTGCATGGGATAATCGGAGATCAGCCAGGCATTCCTTTGGTGCTTTCACTGCACAGATATATGAAGATCCCTCATGATGAAATGAAGAAGTGATGTGTCCTAAACTGCTAGAGTTTTCCACACAGTTCACCGTTAACCCTTGGGACTCCTTGCCACAGGGGTGTGAGGCAAAGGGCCACTGCCAGGATGGACTGGGAACAAATGCCACCAGCGACTAGAGCCACAGGCTCCCTTGTCTTTTGCTCGTAAGATGCGTACGAGCCCTACGTAGGGAGATAGATCAGTTCTCCTCCTCTTTCAGAGGCAACTTGCACTGAGCAGTTGCTCCAAACAGCTCTTCAGCATTATCCATATTGCTGCAGTTCCCGTCCAGCGGAATAGAACACCTCTTATCCCCCTGCCCCTTGCCAAAAACAGACTCAGAGCCATCATGTGCCGCTATATAAAAGCTAATTTGAAAACCGTGCTAGGATACTCCAGACTTCTGTTCTCCAGGGCTGCAAGACCCTGTTTTGTGCCCAAGCCAAGGACAAGAAATAGAGGTCAGGTGGCTTACAGTAAATATCAGTCATGGTATCACTGCTCCTTGCTATTAACCAGAGGGGTCTGTGGCTGGCATCAGTGGAAAGTGAGTGATTTACTTTGTGCTTTCATGAATTTAGACACCGTAGTCAGCCACCTGAATCACCCAACTTAAAAAAAAAAATAGAAATTTCATGTGAGTATTGAGACTGGCTCTATCTTTAATATAAACACGGGTGAATGATCCTAGTCTTCTACTACAATAGTCAAGGCAAGCTCCAGCTTCCCCACATGAGGAAGAAAGTTGCTACTTCACGATACAGTTTAAAAACGGCACATTGTGGGGGTTTATCTCTGGCTGCCTCTGCCTAACAGTCTAACACTGAATAATGAGAGATTTCTTCATCATGATACACTTATATTTCTCTTTTAATTCACTTTAGTGGATGATTTCTACACGTTAAAAACACAGACATTTGTGGATATCTAATACTGAGCATGGTCTCTTAAAAGACAGTAACAAAGTTTGCCCTCTGCCCATCTCTATTTACAGTATTTTTTTTGCATTCTCATTTAGCAGTAATCATAAATAGTATTAGTTGTACATAATATATTTTTAAAGCCTATTTGGTCCACTTATTTGTTCCAGTCTCTCAACCTACTACTGTTTCATGCAGTAACAAACTGTAAGAAAAAAAAGCTAACCCCTTTTTTTTTTTATGCTGGTGTAGCATAATCTTTATTTCTTTAGACACTTTGTGCAAACATTAAATTGATAAAAGACATAATGTAGATGGACCCGCAGCTGAACTGAAGGTAATTGCATAAAAATGAAATGGAGACCTATAATTGTACACCGCTTTAGCCTCTATTGCACTGTATTCTGGAAGCAAGGATCTCGCTTGTCATAGCAAGTTGCTTGTTATGGTGATTGCATGAAGACTTGATCGAGCTGTACAAGACAAGTATAACATTACTTAAAGGGAGCTTTTCAAGCTAAGAGTCTGACACTAAAATGTACTGTATTTTCAAAGATGTAGTATGCTTTAACAAACAGAAGAGTCCTTGAATGACAGCTTTTGTTACCCTTTTGTTTGATGGTGCTGTACTGAAAAATTCAGGTTATGTCTATGCCTTTCTATTTCTGGTTTTGATTTCTCTTCAACAGCACTTCAAGAATAAAAATTGACTCGAAGCATGAATAGTAGAAGTCGGTGGATACAGTAAATGTTAGTCTGGCATTTAAAGATTACTTCCGTCTCATTTTTTTCAGTCTCATTTGTTGAATGCTTAAATGCATTCTGTGAGCCATTGTATTGTTGTAGAAATGGGGAACTCAACAGATACAGTGAGATATAAAATACACCCGGTTTAGACTTTTGGACCAATTTTGAAAGTGGCAAATGATAGAAATGGTCATTCTTACCTAGACCTTTCAGTCTGAGCGTATTCAACAGCTCAGCCTGTGTGTAGCTCTCAGCCCGGACAAACAAAATCCATTTGTTTGGCTTGCACCTGAAGAACAGGTGGGGCATGTGTCTTTTGGACTCAGAAATCAAGTATTATCCAATAAATCCAATGTATAAGTGGGACATCGCTTCCTCCAGAGCTCTGCTACTTCAATTAGCACAAATTTTCCTAGAGACATTATAATACTGAATGAAAGTGCAGGAAAAAATTGTGGTATGTCATTGATTTATACACACTGGAAAACAGTGGTTACTGTACACATGAGTATATCCAAAATGCATGAATTTTCACATTTTGAACTCAAGAGGCTGACCAAGAAGTCAAAGAGGGGAAAAAAAACTTTAGTTACTTATTCTGGGGGGAAAACCACTGACAAATTATTACAGATGGGCAAAATCAGATGTGCTTTGCCCAGGACGCTGGTTTCTTTTGACCAATTGTACAGACTGCAGGTGAGCACCACTGTGCCTTGCACTGCTGGTTCACACCCAGAAGAGCCATTGTGTCTCCTGCCCTTTGCAAGTCTTGCCTGTGGCTTTCCTTCCTCCTAACGCTCACAGAGCCTGACAGTTATAGGTTTCTGACACTCCTCTCGGTGCCACTGCTCTCTTACTGTCTCCTTCCTTCCACTTCTCTCTATCCCACCAGTCGCTCCCTGCCTAAGGCAAATCTGTAAACTCTCCAGGACAGGGAAAATCCACATTTCCATCATAGTAGACTTTGTCATTATTACAAGTTCAAAATCAAGTCAAAACACAAGCCAACGCACATTTTCAAAGCAATGATTTAAAGTTAAAATGAAAATGGTAGCTTAGTATTTCTTCCTGTTCTCTCCCAGGGTCTTACTCTGTTAGCCTCTACCCAGCTTTTGTGCTTCTACATATTTCACCACACGCAGATGATCTAAAACATCATGAAATCTGACTATGAGCAAAAATTTAAATGAATTGTTCACTCATTCTGTAAGTAAACAGAATCATAGAAATCATAGAAAAATTAAGCCTGGAAGGGACTTCTAGAAGTTACCTCATCTGGCCTTTTCCTCAAACCAGGACTAACTCTGCAGTAAGAGCAGGTTGCTGGGGTTTGTACCCAGCTGAGCTCTCCACACTTCCCCACCCTCACCGGGGGCTGCTCCAGCACTGGACACCTCCCATGATGAAGAATTTGTCCCATATGCAAACCCAATTGCCCTTGCCGCAGCTCATGACAGTGGCCTCTTGTCCTTTCACTTCTGTGCACTGCTAGGAGGAGCTGGGGGTCTGGCTTCTCCATTATGCTGGCTGTGAAGTAGAAAACAGCATCTAGCACTCTTTACCTTCTCTTCTCCCGGCCAGGCAAGCCTAGGTCCCTCAGCCTCTCCTCTTACATCAGATGCTCCAGACCCCTCACCACCTCATTGGCCTTCACTGGACTTGCTTCAGATACCAGTCAGACCTCAAATCCTTGCTTCCCCCACTTCAAGCCCGATGGTCCCAGTGGTTTTTCACCTACTTTGAGTATCACCCAGCCCACCCACATTTCCTCCTTTTAGATACAAGGATACTATGGGACACAACTGCAGTCTCGTAAAGGTTTCACTCTCTATCAACCTTTTCTTAAATATACGTCAGGGGTCAAAGGTACCTGAAAAATAAGACATATGCAGGGTCTCTCTTCTGGCTCCTTGCAGCTGAGTGCGAACTGCGTTAGAGCACTTACTGTCCCTCTCAGAAAATAATGTTTGCAAAACTGAGGTGTTTGTAAAGATTGATTTTCTGTATATGGCTCAAGCACAAGCATATCACAAGATTTAAGTAAGATAAGAAGTGAGACTGTGCTTGATGTGAGGTACAGGAGTTAATCAGCCGTAGATAAGAACTGATGAGGTTTTATCATCCCAGCCACAGAGAGAATGACTGTGTTTCTCTGCCTCTTGATCACTTCAGAGAGTAAGTGAAACTATATATCAGCCCATGTTTATCTGTGCCTGAGAAGTTCTTCAAGAATAAATTGAGCTCAGAACTCTTCTTAACCTTTCCCCTAGTTGGGACTTAAAATTAAGCTCTCCCTCTGTTTTTTGAGCTATCTCTCTGGCACGCTGACAGCATGTTAAGTATCCCATCGTCTAGTTGACTTCCAGGCCAACAACACAAGCGTGGATGAAGTTATGAAATAAAGAATCTGGATGTTAAACAGAGACCATCTGGCTTTCTTTGCTACAAGATTATGAGCCATGGAGAGCTGGCACATCTGCATTTAGGTATCACCCGCACACACATTGTTGGCTGTAAATTTAGAGAAACAGAGCCTCTGTTGAAAAATAACAAGATAATTGTTTTGCCTTCTTTTGTATCACAAGTTGAAGTTAGGATATAACACTTGAAATAGGTGTCGACTGAGGCAATAGTTCTGTTCTCTCTCCTAACCTGATCCCACCTGGTGGAAGTGAATTATTACTTATACTAATAGAGAGAATTAATTAAAGACACTCCAAGTCCACTGGGTTTAAGAGAAAACCTTAGAATGCAAGTTCATAGATACTTGTACTATGAATAAGCTTTACTTGCATAAAGAGACTGAAATCTTTAGGTAAGTAGGGTTAGGCCTTAGAAGTAAACAACTGTAGGCTTAGAAATTCTGGATATGTTATTCTTTCAGATCTTTGTCTTAGTATCACAAACAAGCCTCTTCTTTTCCTAATCCCACCAGATAACCAGCTTACCAATGAAAAACATACAGATGAAAAGCCTAAGAGAGATATTGTTATGAGTTCTGTCGCAGAATTCAGCATCACAGACACTTCATCAAAGGGTACCAAAAATGAGAAGAAATTGTCAGATGCGAGCCGATCATCTATTGCTTCCCTGGAGAAATGCAGAGAATTCACTTACATTGAAGATGACGCATCAGTACATCAGAGAGACAGTGACGGTATGTTTTATAAAACAGATCACACTTAAGCTGATTTCTAAATAATGCCCATTGCAAGAGCAGTGTGTGTATCTAACTTGAAATAAATGCTTACATGCTGACCAGGAGGTTCAAGAACATAGCCAAAAGCAGCATGAAGTTGCCCTGCAGACATTTCGGTGATAGACAAGAATCTGTAGGAGACGATCTTAAATTGTCAGTGATATTAAAGTCATAGAAAAGGAGCTTAGAGCTTACTGTGCAACAGAGCATTTGTACTTTTGCAATGAGTGTTTGCACAGAGGTACTGGTGTCGGTATCAGAGAAACAGAGCATCCCACAAGGACCCACTCCTCCCCAGTAGCAAAGACTGTTGCTTTTGCCTTTGGTATTGCAGCAGCTCCTGTGGCTGCAGAACAGATGCTGTGTTTGTTGGTCTCCACGTTACTTCTAAGATCTTGTATATGCAGTTGTTGCATGGACCATTACATCCAGCCAAGACATTCTGCTGACCCATCACCAAACCTTCCCTCTGCTGCCCAACACTTCAAAACTCTCATGGATCAGGGTGAGGAGCTCTCTTCACACTCTGCCCTGATGTCTCTGATGACCAGGCCAGATGGATCGACATAGATAGAACTTCTGGTTCGTTCAGTACGCTCTGCGTTTTGAAAACGCATATTTGAAAACAAAGCGCTATGAAATGTAGTTACAAACTGAAATTGCCGCAGAAGCCCAATAGTTCAAGTGTCTTTTTGCAAATGAACATTGCTAGAACATAACTTGCTCTGGGGCTAATGATCAGAGCTTTCTTACCTTTTCAGAAAAGGAGCTGATCTGTTTTATTGTGTAAAAGGAGAAGTTAGAGCTGAATACCTGCATTATTTTTTAGAAGAGTTTCCAAGGCAGTAGTACCACCAAGAGTTAAAGAATAGAAGGAGTTGTGAACACTCATTACAGACAAAGAGGCATGACTCCTGCTAATCTAAATCATGTAACACCCCTGATTTTAGCGGAATTATGCTGAGAACCAGCTATTCATGGTTATTCCAGGAGCTGTGAAAAATATTCTACTGTGAAGTGTTTTTGAAGTTTCTTATGTGTGCCTTTTGCAATAATGGATTAGTGTGTTACATGCAATGGAGCTGGGATCTCTCGCATGTGACTTAACAGTCCCGGAATTAAGAACTTCTAAATACAGATCAACACAATAAACCTCCATACTCTCCAGGAACCATTACCATTTCCGCTGTACCACTAATTCTGTAATAAAAGGAATGTCTCTGATACATGTACTAGAATACATTTAATTTTAGTGAAGGATCTGAAGTATATATTTGTTTAGGGGACTTGTCCTTTAGTCCAGACACTTACTGTTTTCTGAGTTTACTGACTATCCGATCAGGTCCCTCAGCCATTACTGGCACACAGGTGTGTACCATGTGATGCAAATAACAGATTTCATACTCCTTAAAAAAGCTAAAAGTGAAGGAAATTTACAAAAAAAACCCAATCTGTGCGCAATTAATAATGTTAAAGTCTGGATAGAAGCCAAGAAAACCAAAGGAAGCCAGATTTGTGGTTGTGACTGTGTACTCTGCTCATTCTACTCTGACAAGTTACTGCTTATTCCACACACAAGACCAAATCCTGTTTGTTGGTGCATGGACAACCTCTGAAGGCAGAGCGATAGGTGAGGAAATTTGCAATTATTTTGTTCCCTGCACTCAGAGAGGAGCAGTTCCAAAGCTCATGGTTCTCACCAAGGGTGGCTGTCGTGGCCTCAGTGAACTTTGGACCAGGTTCCTTCAGAGCATCATCTGGGTGAGCAGAGGGTGAGCTGACAGCCACCAGACAAAAGCAGGAAAATTTAGAGATGAGGCAGGCTAGCAAAATTATTGGAATTTCTTCTTTTGTGGTAATTAATTTACTAATGTAGAGAATGAGAGCCAAGGTCGTTGTTCTCACTGAGATAAATGCAGTAATGCCGTTTGGCAAACAGCAGGGAAAACAGAGGAGCAAACAGGAGATTGCATCTTCTTTTATGCAGTTTGTGGCTAATTTATTTTCAAATATATAAATGAATGCATAGGAATGGATGTTTAATTGCTAATATCTATTATTTATATACATTACCCCACTTAAAACAGGACAAAAAAGCCTCACACATGCAGATTTTTCGAAATGTGTTACATCCATTATCACAGTTCATGGTGTGTGCTCTGATGGGAATTTAAAAGTATCTTTACTGCACATCACAGACTCTGTGCTTAAACATTACTTTATTATTAAAATCTTGTGCTTTTTGTGTGCTCTCTTTCCTGGATGAAGCCCTAAGAATCATATCTATTTTTTCCAGATTACATAAGCACCATTATGGTTAACACATTTAGGAAAAAAAACTGTTATTAGAAAACAGATCTTTGGAGAGAAAAAAAAAATTTGAAAGATCCTCAATTGATATTTAATTTTGAATTTCATCTCTCATATCTATGTATAGGAAGGAAATTTCATAAACATGAGATATCTAAAAAGAATAGTCTTAATTACACCATGGACTACTGGATAAAATGATTACATTTTCTACACTGTAAATTTCATACAATTAAATGCAGTGGTGTCACCTTATAAAACGTTTCAATTTTATAATTATTTCAGTTCATTTAGTTAGAAAAAAATATAAGCATGAATTTACTAAGTATCACCGAAATCTAGTCATTCTTATTCTACAGAACTGACTTAGAAGTTAGTTGTGCTTGTCTGAACTTAAATAGATCTTGACATATTTAAATAAGTATTAAAATTGATAACATTGGTGATGATACGGTACTTAGAAAGAAGTTCAATCACATGCTATTTATTTTTGCTACCTCCTTTAACAGCTTTTTTTTTTTTTATAAAGAAGCTGGAATTTTTTTAATTTTGTTTTTCCATCAAGAAAGCTTTCTTAAAAAGAAAGAAAAAAAAAAGAGCATAATTCTGGAAACTTCCTGGCAGTGAACTTTATGTTACGTGAGATAGAAAATGCCACAACAGAACCAATGCAGTTGAATGAGTTCACAGTTAGTCATCCTAGGGCAAGAAATGTGGTTATAACCATATGCTTTCCTGAAAGAACCAATGAAAAGGCATTCATATTGTTGAAGGCATTTTTCCTTTCCAAAAACAAGGAGGGAAAAAAAAAATAAAATTGAAAGGTCTGGGTCTTTGCGCTCCAACTGGATTCACACAGTCAGAATCTCACACCTGCTCTGAGCCCTGCTGCACTGGGAGGCAGCCTCCCCAGATGCTGTGGTTGGAGAGGTGGGTAGTTAATGAGTTGATTTTTGAGGGGAACAAATATAACGCGAGGGTTTTGTCATGGTGGTGAAGTTTTCAGGGATATTCACTGGTTCCAGACACACAGCCTAGCTGATACTATCTTCCAAACTTTTGTCTCCTTTTAATAATTAACAAGTCTGTGAATCAAAAGGTGAGAAACCCATTTTGGTGGGCAAGTGGAAGGACCCTGGGCTGAGAACCCATCATCACGCTGTCCTCTGTAAATACTGTTCTCCAGGCTGGCTTTTGCTCCCCGTCTTTTGTTAGGCAACCTAGCTGTCCTTAAACATTTTTACTGAAATGGAAAACTTTTAGAAATAAAGCTATAAGCAGAAGGTGAGTCTGTACTCTTCATTCCCCCTCTGTGTGTGGATTTGATCTTGCTCGTAAGATCATCTCAGAAGATTTTCCAGATGCCATATCAAATTCATGAACCAGGGATGCACTATCCCATGCATCCAGACTGACCATGTATGAAAGCAAGAACTAGACCTGGGGAGTGTGAGCGCCTGATCCACTCTCCACAAAAGCTTTGGGTGCTTGCGCAATGACTTCCAGCAAGGACTGAGTCAGACTAACAGACTGACAGCCCAGAAGAGGATCATTTAAATAAGAAGGATTCGGTTCTGAACTCTTCACGTGCAGGCAAAAATGCCCCTGAAAGTTTTTTTGGGTTTTTTTTGTCGGTTATTTTTTCCCCTTTTTCCTAGAAATAGCAGAAGCAGCATGATGATTTTTATCCTTAACTGCAAACTCTTGTGAAAAAGAAAATAAACTCCACGTGTGTCACGTGTGTCGATCAGGTAGGACATGTGGCATCCCAAAGCAACAGCACTTCCAAACTCCCGCAACACTGCAAGCCCCCCAGCAGAGCATCCCCGCTGCATGAGGTTCACACCTGTGCTGAAATTTATAGCTCAAACGCTTTAAGAATAGAGAATCATAAAATCATTTAGGTTGGAAAAGGCATTTAAGATCACTAAACCCAATCGCAAAGTTGGTTCAGAGTACTTGTTCCTCTGAACTTCACTGCCACAGAACATTGACATTCAAATTTTTTTCATGCCGCTGTTGTTTTTCCAGAGCAAACAACATAGAAAATAAATCCTTTCATTTGACTTTATGGAAGTAGTTATCATCACTGTATTTTTAGCCTACTCTGTGTGCTGCCTTGCATCTCATTTCTGTGCAGCCACTCTAGCCTAAACCTGGGTAATAAAGCACGGCCTTTTTCTTATGTCTCGCTGCTTTTCCTTTTTCTTAGATGAATGCGCAACACTTATCCTGGCCTGCTTGTTCTGCCAGTTTTGGGACTTTCTTATAATGCTGCCTGATACCTGTGAACATTGGCTGACAGATACCTGTTGTCCATCCAATAGATACTACCAGACCTCCAGTGAAGAGCACGCCAACAACGACTGCAACTGTGACTGTGACATTGATTGCAGCCTTTTTGAGTCTTGCCACGAGACTGGTGAATGCCTGGAACTTGCCATGGAGATTTCTGAAGTCTGCTATCGCTAATGGGAAAAGAAGTGACAAAATTCCTCAAAACTACCTGAAAATGAACTGACAAGAGTACCAAGGAAATTTTTATTTTTTTTTTTTTTAAGATAACAATAATAACCAGAGTATTTGCCAACCAGGACTATGTGCATCACGCTGCTCCCACCCTGGAGGTCTGTATATCTGTACCGTTCTGGCGGTATGAGTTCACGAACTGCTGAAACCAATAAAGGGCAAAAAAGGGTCTTCTCCTTTGCCATAGACGACAACAGAATTCCTAAGTGCCAAGTGTGCTCGATGCTTTACCTCTGCCATCTATCTGATGCTTTTATAAACCTCTAATTGCTTTAAACATGGATTTCCCCCATTCATAAACATAGCATAAATTAGGACATTATTTCAGGACTGATATATATTCGTTCATCTTCCTAATGGATTCATACATAAACATGTATTACACATTGTTGGTTATTATTAATAATATATGATATAGCATCATTTTATAATTAAAAATTTATTTATTCAATCTCTTAAAACACACTTATATGCTCAGTTTAGGTAGAAAAGAAAATTAAATAGAATTAGAAACCATGCTAGCGGTAATTACAGCAAATGTCTCTAAAAATCTCCAGTGAGTTTTGTGGAGGAAGCATTTTAACAGGGTAGTGCAATTCGACAGCGTATTAATGTGCGTGCCTATGGTTATGTAATAACAGGTTATGCCTATTGTTCATTAGTTATAGGAAAGGGCTCCTTAAGTGTAATTAGCCTAAATGGGAATTGACTGCACACTTCCAGAGGAGAGTTATCCCATGGTTAGCCAGTAACTGCACTGCCTGATTTTCATTTGTAAGATTTCTGCAAGCAGCAGAATATTGCCACCTATTCTAGTGGAAACAGGCATCTCCACCTGTGCACAAAAGATTACAAAATGACAGTATCTATCCTGCCTGTGCTTTCAAGCTCCCTCTATCTCTTTTCTGATGGCAGGTCTGATTAATAAAAGGAAATACATATTGCACCCTACACATATGACAACAAAAGCACGTAAATTCAGCTGCCTGAGGGTGCAAAATGCACGTATTAAGCACAGAGGAAAATACAGAGTTGCTTGCTCACATTAGATATCTATAGGCTAACACCGAAGACAGTGTTTGCTTTCTATAGGCACTAAAATTTCTCCCCAAAACCCCACTGACCTGAGTGCAGAAGTGCCTGGGGAATCCCAAACATGAATCCTGGACAAGAAGCTGGAATACTCAACATTGCTGATATCACTGAAGCCACTTCTTTAATAATCTGAATTTCAAATCTGCAGTCCTGACACACAATATTTAACAGAAACAAAAATTCTTGTGAACTTCCTTTTCTTTTTTTTCCCCTCACTTCTGGAAAATTCATGTTTTCAAATAAACCAGCAATAAAGAGGTAGGTAGAATTGCTACCAATCTTTGTACAGGTATCTTACAAAGCTGGTGACCTAAGAACAACACATCTTAGAAATGCAGCGAGCAGCCCAGCATACCTTGCTTCTGTGCTCCTTCCAGGACATCAGTGGACAGTAAAAGAGGATTGCTTATTTTAATTGCAACATCACATTGTGAGTCGCAGCCACCTAAAGCAATGAAGTCATTAGTCCTTAATTGCCACACCTGCCCTAGCCTGCCAGCTGGGCCTGGCCCCAAACCCAGAAAGCACTAACCACTTGCCGTCCAGGAGGCACTGGTTTTGCACACCCTGGGTGGGGCAATGCGGAGTTTTAATGCTCCAGTTTGCACTCTCCCATAGATTTTTGGTCTTAAATCTGCCAATACTGAGCCTCAAAGCTAAACTCTCAGTGCAATGTATTGGGACACAAAGGCTTGGATCGTTCTGCTTTCTACCATAGGTTTTCCTCATCAAAGTGTCAAGTGGACATGTATGAATAAAGACATTGACCCAAAGCATTTACGAGTCAGAAAAGGAGAAAACTTGCCCCACTTACCACTTCTGAGAGAAGTATCAATAGAGATGCATGCTGTCAGTCTTTGCTCTTCATGCTGCCTTCCAAACGGGGAGATTTCATGTGAAATGGCTAAGAAGCCCAAGAGAGGAACCCAGAGGGTTGCACACCCCATAACGCTGCCAGTGAGGGACCCAGAGATTGGGAACTTGTCTTGAAAGCCAGTTCCACCTCTGAGCCTGCAAGGTAATACACATTGACCATACTGGGGTCACCGATGGCACATGAGGTCTCCATATGTCTGCTGTGGAGCTGAATAAAGAACTACTAGCACAAATTTTTTTTTTCAAGTCTCTTCCTAGGAATCATTATTTGAAAGAGCTGTTTTTCATGTTGTAATCCATAGGTTGGCAAACTGAGGTCATGTCTATTACAGGACATGGACAAGGTCAAAGACAGAGTTACAATGGTCACGGCCATAGCCATGGCTAGACAGGATGTCCTAACAATATGAATTGAATCACACACTGAGAGCTGCTCTTGTAGTGAATGGTGGTGTTTTAAATAATGCAGCAATATCTTTTGGCCTAAAGTATACAATAGCACATTGTTCAGTTTCCTGTCTTAGGAAGTAGATTTTTAGAGGCCTTCTACATGAGCAGTGAAACCTTGAAAAATGAGTTATTTCATACAGAAGCAGCAGCTTATGATGACTTTGGTTTCTGTCATAAAATTGTTAATTGCAACAATGTATTTTCATGACATGCTGGAACCCTTTAATGTATTGACACCAGGGAAAGTCAGTCAGACTTTTCCATTAATTATTCCAGAAACTGTATTTCCTCTTGAGAGATCCGTCCTATTCCCACACTAAACTGACTTCCTAGGCTAGAGAAATACCATTTATCAGATCTGAACATGGGTAGACATTCCAGTGAAACAGAAATACTTGGAACAATCCAAGGCTGTCTCTGTATTTTTTATTTACTGGGAAGGAAGGTCTGAGAGCTTGAGTAGGAGGCATTTGGGTGGATGGCTGTTCTGAACATGTTGGACTCAGCTGTGCTCCCGGAGAGATATCAGCTCTGCAGTGTGTGAAACCAGCTCCTCAGAACAACAAATAGAAGTTACCATTTTGCAAATGGGAACATAGCTCCGACACGACGCCTCTCCTCAGCACCATAAATGCTCTGACAGATTGGTTGGGGGAAGAGAGAGACAGAGATAATAACGAAGAGCCATGTTGCTACCATCTACAGGAAGGGACCATGGGATGATCTCTAAGGATTTTCTCTTGGAAAAGACCCATCAGTCTCATCCTTATGAGGAAAATGTCTTTTCACCTCCTTTCACCGTGTTCACAGGCCACAATACAGATCTGGATGCAAACTCTTTACAATAGAAATTGTCGTTTGGTGAACTTTGGACTGCACCCCTCACACAGAGTACTGAACGTGAAAGGCCTCAGCATGCTTCCAAAAGGTTAAAGACCAGTTATCTCAAAGGCAGTGAAATTCTCCAACTGAACATAATGTTGTTCTGGTGCCTTAAGCTTCACACACACACAGAGTCGCTTTAGACATGGGCTACAAAAATTAGCCCATGTACGCATTCAAATAGAGGGATGGACTATATTATATTAGCTCCTTTGACTTTCCTTTGCTTCCTAGAGCACTTTGATTGTTCATACTCTCTTAAACAATCACAACCAGAATGACCAACATCTTCCAAATGTCAAGACAACACACAACTCTGCCTTAACTCCCGTGCTGCGTAAGGATTCAGGCTGAATGCTGCCGCTGAGCTCTAGAAGACTTTAGTTCTCAGGGAGAAAGCAAAATACGGGAACAATTAGGATGTTCACAACTGTATTTCTCCTATTGTTATGCTTGCACCATATAAAAAAATGTTCAATAGTGTTGGACGGAGAACATATGCATCTATTAAATTTTTCTTTTAATTACGTTAAATGGGTGGAACCATTGCTTTAATCTTCATCTATGTCAAGCTATATTTTAGGCCTCTTAAATGCAAGGTAAGTTTCCTATTATGCAAGAAAATAAGTTTACCAAGCAGACTGGGATTTCCAGGCACTGCTCCACTATAATTCACAGTAACTGAGTATTAATCATGATTAATAATCTATCATTCCTGTGGTTTAAAAAAAAAAAAAGGAGGGAATTATTGAGAATGTGCATTTTCTCTTAGCATACTTTATATAATTGCACAATGCAACAATTCTATGGAATTCATTACTCTGCTGGTGACAATCTAGATTTCCTTAACATTGCACCTCATGGGAATCGTTGCCACCTGATGCACGTTCCATGGCCTGCGCAAAATAAGTTGGTGAGTGCAAGCCATTTCATAATTGCTGTGTGCCCAGATCACGAAAAACATGCTTACAATTGGTACCATTTGGAAAAATGCCAAGATCTGAGTGTAAACAGAGCACTTTCTGTCCGAAGAGTTAGTTCTTCCTTGGTCAGAGTTGAAGCACAATAGAAAGAGCAATGATGAACTGCTCCCTCTGTGAGGGCTTCAACCTCCTGAGGTATCAGCTGATATCTTAGATCCCCTTTAAAATAAAAGAAAAATCTACCTGAAGTGACACAGCCGTTGGGCCGCTTGCCCCTACACCCAGTAAAGTCATCATGGAGGTGGCACAAGTATAAAATAAAACAGAGATGGGCGTTGTTACTGTACATAATTTCTAGGTGTACCCAGAAAAAAAAAAAAAAAAACACTATTGACACTAAATAAAAAAAATTGAATCTAAGAAATCTACAAACCAGAAAATGCCGAAAGTCACTGACTTGTCATCTCCTAGTGCTTGCTGGTGGTGAGGCACCATTCTCTGTGTATTGAAGAGGGACCATGGACTTCCAACAGGCAAGGTCACAGGCTACTAGGGTATCTTGCTTATAAAATAAAAAGCAAAAAAGAAGATGACGCACGGACATTGTGTTGATGGCCTGCCTGAGCAGAGCATTTTAAGTGACAAAGTAATGTTAGAAAATGCTTCCTTATTAGGGAATCTCGCAACTGAAACTGTCATTCCCCTGCTCACACAACAGTATATTAAAATGACCATGGTACAAAGAGAGAAAAAACCCCACCTTATACAGGCACACAAGAAAATCATCATCAATATCATTAAAATGCAGACTCAATTTATATTGCCAGTTTTGCCATGATGCCTACAAAGTAAAAAATAATGCCAGAGAGTAGTGAAGAAAATATTATTAGATCAACTGCAGAAAAAGCATGAGGGATTCCATTAGCATGCATAGCTGAGAAGAGGCAGGATTTAAATCAAATCTAAATATGATAAGATTATACAGCCAAAGTGACATGTCCATTTGAGAAAACATACAGGGCAGGGACAGAAGAAGCAGAACAAAAGTAGAAATTTGGTTTTATGCTGGCAAACATGTTCCATCTTACACAGCATTTAAAAACATGATGGAAGTATCGTGTTAGCACCTCAATTTTATAGTGTACTTGTTCTAGGTAAATAATAAGTGTGCAGTTAATTTACAGGGGCACCCTTTGTTCATCTTTATTGCAGTATAGTATATTTGCATTATTCATTCGCTCAGAGAGTCAATGTGCCTTATCACTTGATACAGTGATCATACACACAAACTCTTCTGCTGGGGAAACAGCACTGCTGCCCCCAGAACAGCGGTTTTAGCTCCTAAAAACTTATGGGGTGTCATAATTTGTCTTTGCTGCATATGGAGGCTGAAGAAAAATGTGCCGAAGGTCGGTGTTAAATGGGACAGCCAATTGCTTGAAATAAAAGGAACAGGTTTTCCAATCTGTTGTCTTTCAGCACAGGAGAGCTCACCCTGCACTTCAGGTGCCTTTTCATCAAAAATGGAGCCGGAAAAATCTCTCTCTAAGAAGTGTTTTTTGGATAGTACAGTGTCCAACAAAGTCTACTGTATATACATAAAAAGAGAGATGGGTAAAGGATGAAGAGGCAGAAAGAGATGGGGTAGCTTTGGGTAATGTCACTGATAGCAATTGTTATTAGCTCATCATCTCTAATTGCTACCTGGAACAGTTTTCTCCTGTCCAGGTAATCTTTGCCATATCTTCTGCACCAGAGGCAAATGGGCCATGGTGTGAAAGCGGGACAAGCACCAGCAAGCTCTTGCCCCAGCTCCTGGAGATTTCTGCTTCCTCATGCGCTGCCCACTCCTGTCCTCGTTTACATCCAGATGATTTCTCTGAAATAAGTTTAATTTGCAAGGGATTTCAATGCAGTTCAAAATCAAGACTGGAGAAGGACATGCATCAATATTCATCTTCTCAAAGATATAATCAAATATTAATCAATTTTAAACCCCTTGATTTTACTATGCATTTCAATTTTTCCTATAATCTATAACCCATACACACCATAAAGCCATCACTGAGAGGGGAAGCTGGAAAAATCCAACTACCTTTCCAAATGGAAATCAGAAGATATATTTTTAGCTACATTAAGCCAACTACATGCAGCTCTGCACACTTATGTAATTCCAACATAAAAATAATCCATAATATTCCAGAGGAACAAATCCAATTCTTAGTCATATAAATTTTCATCTAAGTCCATCAAAACCCATTCCAAAAATGTCTCAGTCTCTCTGAGTGCGAGAGTTGGAACAAAAGATCGAGTCCTTTAAAATACCTTTGGAGCTTCCAGGGATGTTAAATCTAATTGCCCTTAGCGTAGCACCAATCCACAAAGGTTTAAGTCATGGAAAATTTATTTTACCTTTATACAAGATATACTACACAAGGTTTATCATGGCACAGTAAAGTCAGATCTAAGTTACTTTGTGCAAATTTAAGACAGAAAGAAATTAACCTTTGATGTTTCACTTTGACTAACCAGGCCAGAAAAATGTGTCTTCTCATTGCAGATGAGCAGCATTATATTGTTATATCACACAGTATGGTATGATATGATAAAATATCAATTTGTGCACTTCAGTGTATATGTGTATGTAGAATCCTATATTTATACTCACAGATATTTATAGCAATGCCTCTATGTTCCAAGAAGCAAGGAAAGACGGAGAGTGGGCAAAGATTAATTGTGATAGAAACCTTCTTAAGAGAAAGCCAGAATCAACATTATTTGTTACTGCCTTTAGATGCAGTATAATTATCAGAGCTAAGGCTGAGCGGAAATTTTCCAGTAAAATGGTTGCTCATGACAGAGTGATCATGTGCTAAAGCAGACCTTGAAGCCTCATGGGCAAGGCAGTGTTGGGAGCTGCTTGTTTCTCTGGAGGGCTCCATGGGGCTTTGGCAGATCACAGAAAGAAGAACAACCCAGGTGCTTTCACAGAATTGTAGACTCACAGAATGGTTTGGGTTGGAAGGGGCCTTTAAAGACCATCTAATTTGACCGCACCTGCAGTGAACAGGGACATCTTCAACTGGATCAGGTTGCTCAGAGCCCTGTCAAACCTGACCTTGAATGTTTCCAGGGATGGGGCATTGACCATCTCTCTGGGAAACCTGTGCCAGGGTTTCACCACCCTCACTGTAAAAAATTTCTTCCTTATATCCAGTCTAAATCTACCGTCCCTTAGTTTACCCCTTTAGCTTTCCTGGGAGCCGGAGAAGTCCTTGAGGTTCAGGTCAACCATCTGTTTCATTTCATTAAAATATAAAACAAGAACTAGAACAGAAACCTTCCTTTTTTTTCCAGAATGAATTGTCTTTGATAATCCTTCTACACGAGCTCTTTCATTTTCTAACATCTATCTGAACTGGTATTTTTCCCCAAACTCCAGAGTCCCTGGTGGAATAAAAACCCCTGTCTTTGCCTGTAATGGCTGTGTTACGACCAGTGTTTTATAGGCATGGGAGGAGACGATGTCTGACCCAGAGCGCTCCTAATTTTAAAGACAAGAGAGGGAGAAGTATATGACTGTACAGTCCGCAAACAGGAAAACAGAACAAAGGCATCAAGGGTGCATTTTTTCCTCCGAGAACTTTATTTCTCGGCTAGAAATCTGATCTGCAGTGAGGGGGGCCAAGGGACTAGCCGTGTTTATAATACAGCCAAGGACGCTGTTCCCTCGGTTCAGTCCCCCGGTGCACTCAACACTCCTAAGCTGCGTCTACTCTATAAAGGCCCAAGAAAACTTCAGCAGCCTTAAAAAAAAAAAAATCTGCAATGGCACGTCTTCTTCACCAGCATCATGGAAAAGTCACGCTGCTCTGCATATAGCCTTCAGGATTGTGTCTGTAACACTTGAAATCCTGCCCAAGTCTGGCTTCGCTCGCACTAACAGGTACTCTGTGTGCTTCTGCATCTTTTCCTACAAGCAAATGTTGCAACTTTCCTATTGCGACAGCTGTAATAGGCATTCACTTTACTCTGTTTTTCCTTAACACTCCCGATTCCTTTTATATCTAGTTGGGAAGACACTCAAGCGCTAATGACACTTGTTCAGCCATCAAGAGAAGGCACAGCATTGCCTTTCTAACTATTTGTATTTCTTCATTTTGGAAATCTGAGCTTTGCCAAGATCCAAAAGCCTGATATTTAGCTTAGATTCATCCCTCTCAAGGTCAGAAGGCACCATTAAAATTATCTGGCAACACAAGATCAGCATCTACTTGGAGAATGGAGGCTTTAAATCAGTCATTCCTCCTCTTACTTCTGTTTGGGCAGTAAGAGGATTCCAGGTGCCAGATAATGAAGTCACCACTGACAGACGAGACAAGTGAAAGACCTGCATCCATATGCTATTGCTTCCAGCTTGGTAACCTCAAGGGATGTGGCTCATGCTGAGCGATAGTGATCTACAGCTGCTGGTGTTTTGCTAATCGGTCAGCACAGGCTCTTTCTGCCACCACCTGATGCAAAAGTCCTAAGGAGCTAAGCAGAAATGTAGCTTTAAAGGCTCCAAAGACATAATTTCATGGAAAAGGGCCTCTCTGGGCTTTCAGTCCACCAGCACTTTCTGCTGTCAGCCCTATGGGGTGGTTCAAGGTGTAAGGAACAGCATCAGTGCAGTTCTGCACAACGGCAAATAGTCTGAACTGCCTTGCAAGCCACTTCCAAATATTTGAATCCATGTGTGAAAATGGCTTGAATGATATAAGAAGAAATCTTCTTAATAAGCCCTATGAAACCCATGGTAAGGCAAGGCAAGGAGAGCTGCAGGGGAGCTGAGGGAGTGTGGTGACAGCCAAAAAATTCAGAAACTCCTTCAGCAAACAGGGAGAGAGACATACCACCACCCAGGCAGGTCTGACATAAGGGTTTTGAACAGGAGCCTTCAAAGTTTTATTACTAAGCTCCTTTTTGTAAGGCAGGGCACAGCAAATGCTCCATTTAAGGCTTCTGTGGAGTAAAACCAGAAATATCCAGCCTTGCAAATATCCTCACCAGCCAAGCGCGGAGCCGAGACATGCAAAATGAGCGCCCGGCAGCCGGTGCCAGCACAACAGAAGGCAGAAGTGCTTCAAGGAACTTGTGACAGGTTCTCTGGATGCACCAATTCGAGACGGGCCAATCCCTATTCGAAATGTGCAAACTCTCACACTCCTTGGCATGACCGCGCAGCCAAAATGCACATTTTTTTAAGGATTCAGAGAAAACACGACCAAAGGGACAGGAAAGTAGAAGAATTTGGCAATGGGAAGCAGATGCTTCCCAGGGAGGAGACAAGACTTAGTTCGGAAAAGGTTTGAGGGAAAACTTTATACTTAGCATGGAAGTTGCTGAAGTCTGTTTTGTTGCAGAATATCTAACTTATATGGAGGACTGTACTCTAAACAGTCACACCTAGAGAAGCAACTCCGTGGAGGATCACTCTGGGGAGTGAAGCAACTTAAGCGGTACAGATACCAGGGCTCTGGTTTACCTACAGCAGCGGCTGCTGGCTGACACCGCAGCCATCCCCCACAGCCCCGGTTACCCAGGTTTTGTCATTCACTGGTCTCTAACAACCCCTCTGAATCCCCGGAGGTGAGGCACCAGTGATGCCCACAGCGAGAAGGTGAGCTGGTGTGCAGGGCTGGAGTGGGAAAGAGAAAGAAAGGGGGTCAAAATGCCTATAGGGCACAAAACACGGTGCAGAGACTCAAGGAAATCCGAACTGCTGGGAAGAGAAACACGACCATTACTTTTGAGGAGGGAGGCAGCACAGCCCAGGCTTGCTCCTGGCTAGTGGCATACAATTTTTTGTTGAACTTTGTCTGAGAGCTGTCATAATGCTCAGCGCTGAAATGCAAAAGAAAACAAAGGGCAGGCTGATCTGTGCGGGATGGAGTTGCCTACCTAAAAGAGAGAGAAATGGCAGGTCTTAGGGACCCAGGACAGGGTAGAAAGTCCAATAAGAGAAGGAAGAGAAAGAACTTCCCTATTCTCCTTGATTGCACTAAAACAGGGCTAGCCTCCATCCAAGGGGATCTTACTTTACTTTCTTCTCATAGGCAAGAATGAAATACATTATTCCAGATGGACCTCAGTTACATCTTTAGCTGAGCCTTTGCATACTTCAGTTAAAAAAAATAAGATGTGGTTCTCTGGGCCTCAGTCCTTTTCATACTGGTGTTAATTTTATTTTTCAGGCTGAACAAAATCACTCCTCATTCACATCTTAGGGCCTCCTCATAAAATTAGCCTGGGAAAGCAAGACAACCGGACTGAAAATTTTTGGACTTGCCTTGGCTGTGGAACACTCCTAAAAAGCTCATGTTTCCTTGGAAATGCTCTCCCTCTGACCAAACTAAACCCGCTCTATTTCCACTAAGTGTCACAAGATCATACCTCCCTCCAGCGGGACCAGAGAGTTTCCTTCCTACAAAGCCGGGTTTAAAGGCCAGCTGCACTCCTGAGGCTTCAGCAACAGCTTGCAGTCTCCAGCACACCACATGCCAGAAGCCAGCATCTACACGGGCTCACAAAGGCTGTAAAACATCTTGCGCAGGGTGGGGGGAGGGAAGGAAAAAAAAAAAAAATGCCAGGGAGCTTTGCCAAACACTTTCTGCTTATTTGCACCTATGCCAAATGCTTTGCAGCCTTTCGCAGGGGGCATCAGAAAGTTCCCCCGCAGCAGCCCTGGGAAGCAGGGACGTCCCATCTGCCAGGACCCTCGGAGAAGGGCTGGGGCAGAACTCGTGCTCTCAAGGAACTGCAGTAGTTTTGCGATGTCTGCATAGAGATTAAGCTGTCTGATGCTTTTGGGGAGCAAACTTTCTTCTGAGGCACAATTTAATTCTGGTCCTGCCACAGAATCCATTTGCGGCCTTGCTGACTCACACATGAGTCCTGCCTCAGTTTCCCCATCTGGAAAAATACGTTAGTATGCCCTTTACACAGCTGCCTTGGGCCCAGAAGGGACGTCCACTTCTGAATCACATAGTTTGGAAGGCGAGAAGCAGAAAAACAGGACAATACACGACATGAGCGATCCTTCTTTTGAAGAGGACTTGAGGGTCTGCAGCAGTTTGGCATTGCTGCCCACGCTGTCCCGTAGGAACCTAGGAGACAAGCTCTTCTCCACACCTGACAAGAACCTTTGGCTGCAGGAGAAGCAGCCTTTCTCAGTCTGGGATATAGGAGGAGAGTGTCACTGGTAAGAAGAAGTTCCTTCTTGGCCAGAAGGAACAAAGCTTGGAGAGAAAGTGAACCAAGCGGAGAGCTGACAGGCTGTGCCTTTTGCTGCTTTAAAAGGAGCTGAGAAGAGCTGCATCCACCTGTTGCAGAGAGACAAGAGGTAGTGTTAAGCACAGCAATTTTTAAGCAGTAGAGAGAAGGCAGTGTCCTGGCTGGGATGGGTGATCTGGAGAAACCTGCACTGCACATGGAGCGAGAGAGACAGCAAGGCACCAGCCAAGCACTGGTGAACAGAAAAGTGGTAAAGATAAACATTTTGCAGACAAACAGACTTTACCTCAACTAACTTTCCCCCTCCGCATTTTGTTTCCTTTGTCAGTGGTCGTTCTCTGCTGGTTGGTCCTGGTGGCTCAGGGTGAAGCACCGTGTGCTTTTGCCTCAGCAGCCTTTCCCCTGGCAGCAGGACAGCCCCAGCTCCCGGTGCTGCTGGAAGCTGTGGTGAAGCCTTTCGTCACGAAAGAGTAATTCTTCTGTTGGGGGAGCATTCAAAAGCCACACAGAGAAGATGTAAGCCTGTTTGAGGAGCTTACAACATAGCAAGGCAACAACACCACAGGAGAAAGTATAGGAGAAGACACAGAGGGACAGAGGATGCTCTGGGGCTCAGGCAGCCAGTCATTTATTCCTCACTTCAGCGGGCTTTTATTATTTCTCTATACAACCAGCCAACTTGTTATCTCCCCTTCCAACACCACAGAAAGAGTCAGTTCTGCAGGGGGAAGGCAGAGCTCAGAGCAGCCTTCTCCTCCCTCAGAAAGCCTGCCCTCGCAAGTCAACCTAAATCTGTCCTTCACAAAGGACAGCTGGCTTTGACCTAAACACCGCTGTGCCTCATCCTTGGCTGCAAGCTGGAGTCCGCCTGCTGAAGCGAGGGCCCCTGCTAACGGCTGCCAGGGGACAACCCGGTCCTCCGCACCCACGGGTGTTGCCAAGGACACGCCAGCATCCCGATGGCGTGGGATGGATGCTCCCGGCCACCCCGCGACGGCAGGGAGATCCCTCCCCGGGGTGCCTGTCCTTGTCCTCCACCTCGCCTCCCTCTCGTACAGGCACCTGTGCAGGGTCTGCCCCGATAATGAGATCTGGAACCGTCACTTCTGACACGGGGCTGACTTTTGTCAAAACCTATCATCAGGACTCTGTTTCCCCACTGTTTAGAACCTTCTTACGTACAACATTGAAGCCTCGGATTTGTCAAAACACGCAAAGGTGCTGCCAGAGGCTGAGCAACTCATTTTAGTCCCTTTACAAAGCCATTTTAAGGAAAGAAACAACATGTCAGGGCGATGCCAACAACTGACTGTACCAACAAGGAGAGATTTGACGTACTTTTCTATGCTGCAGTGACTGTTAGAATAAAAGACAGCAGTGCATTAGTGAAAGATTTATGCTAGTATTTCAACAACGGAAAACATGAGCTTTGCTGGGTGCTCATTCACACCGAGACAGGCAGCGAGGGCATGTCATGTAACACTATTTCCAGGAATGATGTTACAATTGAAAAAATGCTGATTTGCTGGTACAGTGAGACAATTCCTGGAAGCAGGACAGACCCTCGTATTATTATCATTGCAGAGAGAGAATCTGACTGCACAGCCTCGTATCCCGGGCTGTTTGGGAGGGACAGCTCTCCTGCTCCCGAAGGCTGGGAAGAAGAGGTGAGCCAGCAAGCCTGGGAGAGCTGCCGCGGCAGCAGCCTCGCTGGCACCATCAGAGCCCTCCATGCCAGCAAGCGCAAGTGCCAGCTAATTGAATTTGCTAATGATACATTCTCTCGAAACCCCTCGCGCTGCACCCACCATTTTGTGCTTGCAATTAAATTACAAGCAAAGGGAAAAAAAAAAAAAAAAAGCCATGTGGTGTCATTTGACATTTAGATGTCAAAGTAACTGATTGACAGGGAAAAAATCAACAGCGAAAGACCCATTCCTGCCAAAGCCAGCGGGGAGGTTGCCAGCGGCATTGGGAAGAGCAGGATCAGGGCCCTCGTGGGCCGATGGAATAAGGAAAGGTGGTGGGAGAAAGGACAAGCAAGTCCCGTGCCACATTATCCTGGCCCTGGGAGATGCGGGAAGAGGGAATCAGACACCTTTGGGAGCATCCTTCTGCATCCCCCATCTTCCAGCACAGGGGTTTGGGATTCATGGAAAGAGAGAGGGAGGGGGGGGGACGACACCGACGCCTTCACGGGAGGGATGTTCCGGGCAGAGCCTGGGAATATGGGGTTCTCCCACCTTGTCAGAGGTTTTGGTGTCTCGGTGGTTTTTTTCTGCTCCTGTTCAAGATAAAGAAAGAAGGGGTTTAAACACAAAATAATTGCAGAGCTGACCATTGGGAAAAAAGCAGAGTTAAAGCAAATCACTCCATTTGATCATTTTGAGATCTTTTCTTCAATTTTTTACCTTACAAATTCGTATTGTTTTTAGCCTAAAGAATAAAGTAATGAAAATTTCAAAGCAAAAAGGAAAATTTTTTAATGTCAATTTTTTAATGGATAGTTTTCATAATTTAAAAAATCTTCTTTCCCCAAAACCTTTCAAACTGAAGAGGTTCACCACACAGGGCCCCATCCTGCAAAAAGCCTCAGCAATGGTAAGTATGACATTTTTCCAATGAGATTAAAGGTTTGTGCCCAGATTCCTGGTGAGTCCAAGGAGGGAGACCTGCCTTGGGGTCAGAGAGGTGGGAAGGGGAACGCAGAGCCGGGGTCGAGACCGTCTGCCCACACACGTACATATCAGCACGCTCATCCCCGCAGCCTCCGTCAGCATCTGCGCAGGGTCCAGGAGCACAGAGAACAGCTACAAACTTGGGCTTCTGGTTTGAGAAAGGGAGAAGAAAGGGGAAAAAAGAAGGAATTGAAGTTGCATCTTTTGTCTTTCCCAAACCTCATGTGGAGGCTGGGTAAGTGAGTGAGGTTTTGGGTCACCTGGATCCACCCGCACGGTGCCCAACTGCTGGAGGGTGCAAAGGCACCAATTCCTAGAAGATAAGAATATTAATAACACAAAACTAAAAGCTCTCTCTCCCTCAAGCTCACTTACTCGCAGATTCTAGCAAACAAGGTGCATCAGTGAGCTTCCTTGCCTGCCGCCGTCCCTGCCTGCGGCAGCGGTCTCCCGCAGATCCCACAGACCACCAGTGCCGTGGGTTTCGGTGGGCTCTGGCTCAGCCCCCCACAGACCAGCACTGGGCAGCCTGTGGGCGCTGGGACTTGTGTGTGTTTTAATGGAATGGACGAGGTATGTACGTGGAGTTAAAAATAAAGCTTTGGGGCTTTTTTCCTTCTCTTAGATGCAGGTGGGGCTATAAAACCCTGTTAGCATGAGTCAGAGAGTCAGACTTGGCAAAGCTTGGCTTGCCACTTTAAAAACAGAACACTAATTAAATCAAGTAACAACAAGGAAAAAAAACCCCTCTTTTTTTCCAATAACTAATCCAGCCTGAAATGAATTAAAAATATTTTAACTGGACTCTATTCATGTACAGAATAAAGCAAAAAAAATGCCTGAAAAAAAAAATTACTTGGCAAAAACCTAATGCAAATTGCTCTAGCATGAAAGCTCAGACTCCTTTTTGAGCAGTTGAGATAGATTTAATCACGAAGCTGAAAGCCGCCTTCTCCTCTGTGGAGAGGCCAAGTGAATAGCCCTCGCCTGGATGTTCTTTGTAGGGGACAGGGGCTGGGACCATCAGAGTCATTCTGAATAGCCCATTATAAACTGCTACTAACAGGCAAAAGTGTACCTTTTATTTTCCAATGTATATTTTACACCCTATTGCAACTGTAAGAGAGGGTGTGAGTGGGTTCATTAAGGTCATGTTATGGCAGAAGGGTTTGCTATGACCTGATGTTATGGCTTTGGGTTGGTCTTGTATGCCCTGAGCAGAGACCTGCCATCGCTCATAAGCCCTCGCTGGGTGATGCTGCACAGCCCCACCGGGCACCATGGGTGCCTCTGACCCGGCATCATCCCTGACATGCATATGCTGAACCAGTCATTGGGGCAAATCTTACGGGCACAACCTACCCAAAGGATTTTCATAGCCATTACAGCAATTTCATTCCCCTATGTTCCTACTTCATGCAAATATTTCAGGAAAATGAGATCCATTTTGAACTCGCATCAATGCAGAAAAACGTTCATTCTTCCAGTACTCCACAGTTCCTTGGCACTATCCTTACAGATTTTCTTCCAGGGTTTTTTTTTTTTTAAATCGTATGTTGTTTATTAAAAAAAAAAAAATCTTCAGAAATGTTAGTATCAGTGAGACACAGAAAATTAGTGCAAAAAACAGTCAGTAAAAATACTGGAATGTGACGGGAAGTAATCTATTTTTAAAAAGCAGCTAATCCCTCTTCAGCACGCCACACTTGCAGAATTAGTTAGCAACAGTCAGGCTTCAAACAGGAGTCACGGGACAAAGTTATAGAGTTTGCATTGTGCAGGACAGCTGATCGGCTCGTCACGGGATTCACTTGCCTGTAAAATTACTTGGGGCAAAACGATGCACAAATCCAGCTCACTGTACATGACAGTCATGCCATTAACTCCAACAGGAATCTGCTCGCCTGAATAAAACAAGAAAGACTTGCCGGGGAATTTCTATCAGCACGGTGAGCAGTAATAGATACAGAGCGTACAGCCTGCAGTTATTCATTCTGGAGATTTATTTTTATTGGGAGCTATTTACAGAAGTATCTGCAGCTGCACATTTGCGATGCTCGGGCCAGCCCGGACCGCAGAGCGTTTCCCCAGGCGTGAGCCCGAGCGCAGCGGAGGCAACGCTGGTTCCTCTCCCCGTCTGCTGCAGCCAGTGCTCCGCGTGTTATGCCTCGGCTTATACCTGTGCCCGAATCTGCCATGAACTTCAGGGACAAATTTGGCTGCCAGATAAAAGTGATGTCTGGTCTGGTCGGCTGGGTGGGTGGAGTACGCACCGTGTGCCGTGGCAGGGTCTGCATCACCCTTGAAGCCTACGCATAAATCCCATTAACGGTCATTAAATTTCCCGTCTGGTGTAGGAAGGAAAATAGACATTGATTGCTATGCAGGGGAGTTCAGGGGGAGGGAGGAGGCACCGGGGAATTGTGCAGCTCCTTCTTAGGCACCCGGTCTGCCAGGGAGGGATGTTTCTGTGGGTCGCACCTGGTTTGGGTACAGCTCGCCGAAGCATGGGACCCGCAAGCACGGCAGCGCCGGTGGGCACGATGCTGAACCCCGACTCAACTTGCCCTCACACTGTCCCAAGCACCTCCTGTGAAAGTGGCTCCACAATATTTCTGAAGGAACAGGAAACTCAGGGACCATGCCCAAAATTACATGGGAAAATTAGTGCCCCCGGAGACTTTCCAAGTCCCATTCCTTGCGTCTTTTCACTGAAGGCATCTTTGGGTTTTTTCAGAGTGCTCATTTAAACTACATTTAATACGATAGGCACGTCAGGTTTTGTTTACAGAAATTTACTGTTCAAGTCAGTAGGGAAAATAAAAATCTATCGACTGTGGCTTTTAAACAATAAGAACGCAGATTTTTTTTATTAGCACTTTATTTCAGTGCAGACAGAAACATCACTGACTATCATTGTTGTTTACTGTTAAAGGCAGAGCTCCCACCGCCTTTCCACACATAGAATATTCCCATGGCAATCAATGGAAGTTTAGCTTAAAGAGCAAAATATACTCTATCATGTTGTCTCTCTACATAGTAAATGCTAATTTCTTGCCAACTATAAACTTGAAAATTTCTTGCAGTACATTGCAACACAAACCTATTCTCAGTGTGTCATGTAGATTTTCAAGATGTGTACATTCCCAGTGGACAGTCATTTGTGCGTGTGTGAGTACATGTATAGAAGAAATGAAACGTTAATGACTTATCCATCTACTTTTCTATACTTGTTAGCTTTTCCTACTAGTTTTCTTCTGCCCTTCAGAGTGCTAATTGTGCCTGTAAAAGTCCAGGAAATTTGTCATAAATAGTTTCTGCCTATTATAGCCAATGAAACACATATTGAGACAAATATATGGGACTGAATCACAAGTTATTTCACTGAAGTCAACGGGGTTACTCTGCATTTTTATTTCAATTTGGCAAAGCATGTGGTCTAAAGTTGGTCTTGAAGACGGGAATAAAATTAAGCACATGCATACATACTCGTATGGGGCGCTTTTTTTAAATTGATTCCATGCAGGGAGCAGGATTTAGCTAAATATATTAAATACAGTTGCCTTCTGATTTTCATCACTATAGATAATAGCTTGTATTAGGAAAAGTGTACCATAAATATCACACATTTGCCAGAGAATGGACACATAGGAAATACTGATGCTGCACTTCAGTCAGTAGTAGTGCTGATTTTGATGGCCAGGTTATTGCCATCTGGCCATGAATTTTGCTGGTGGGTTGAAAAATAATATGCTTGTCTATGTTAATTAATTAATTTAGTATTCAGGAGCAAAAAAACAATCCTTTGGTTTCTCAGGTGTTCACAAGTACTACCACTTCTTTGCCGCTGCCCGTTCCCCAGCATTTTGGGTGAGTCAACCTTTTTGTTGGGTATATTCGACCCTTAAAATGAAGTTGCTCTTTCTTTTTCATATGGTGCAGAATTGTGTGCATGTGTGTTTTTAAACAAGGGCACCTGCATAAAAAATGTCTGTCCTCATTAGATCCATTTTCTCAATTAAATTCAAGTTTCTATGTCCAAAAGGCATAAATCTGGGTATTGATTTAGTCATAAAATAATGAAACTCCCAGCAGCCTTCTAAACCCATTTTACTTGGATGAGCGTATAAGCTTTTAAAATATCAAGTTATTCCAGTATTTAATACACATAACTGCTTCCAGAGGTCTGAAGGCAATAAGGCATATCTTCCCCACTCCATTTGAAGCGCTGCAGTGAGAGCTAGCCAGTCCCTCACTACTGGTTTTAAGGCTTTTGACAATTTTATTCAGTGTGAGTTTGGTACTTTCTCAACAGGGGCTGTATCCCCTGAAGCCAAAATCAATAACCTATCAAATCAAAGCTCTATAAAATACCAATGGGCTCTTGGTGTTTTGCTCCCATAAATACAATTCAGCTTAACTCTACACTTCCAAAACAGGCTGACTCTACATTTGCTGGCCTGTTCCACCAAGGTAACTGTATCAGCAACGTGTACTTCCAAAAATTTCTTTTTAGGCAATAAATACTGATTTATTCCTTGTAAAGTAAAGAATAAAAAAATTCCACTTACTTGTATTCAGGGGACAACTCTGAATCTTTTTTTTTTTCAAACAGAACAGCCTTTTCCTGTGCCGGTGCATCCTTTACCTTGCTCAGAGGACATGCCCAGCTGAGCAAGTGTAACCTCTGCGTGGAGATAGCAGGAGTCTGGGTCAAGCACTGAAGTTTCTTGTGGTCCTATTTCAGGTGAAACTGGAGTTCATAGTGCATAGATCTATGTTGGTAAACGAGCTCTGAGGTACATTGGCCGCTTGCTCAGCACAGTCTATGCTCAGGGCAGTTTGAAAATATAGAAAGAATAGTAAATTGAAGCAAAACCCAGTGTGTTTTATTTGAATCTTTTCCACTCCTCACACACATGCTGAAGTTGCTGCTTGATAAAACAAAATCTCAGAGAGATGGGCATTTTATGAACTAAGAAACGTTCTTTTCTACTGCAAAGTTGAGTGTAACTGTGCAAGGAGTGACTTGCCTTGCTAAATCAAAACAAATTCAGCATACAATGTTTTTCCCCAGCTGACAGAGTTTAGCAAACACTCTTGCCCTGCGTAATATAACAAACATTCCTCTGATAACTCGGAGCAACATTTCACATTCAGTGGGTTTGCAAGGTGTTTGATCTGCTGATGCAAGCTGCGGTTCTTTTCCTTTCCTTCTTGCCCTTAGTACCAGAAAGCTCAGCTCACTACCACGTTTTTCCAGCATTTACACTGCTACACAACTGGAGCAAAGGATCCTTACTGCTGGCTGTTTTCAAAGGATTTCAGAAGAATTGAACTGTCTGGTTTCACTGAAATTGCACACATCAAACACTGAAGTAACATGAAGACGAATTATCCACCTAATACAAGTATTTTGATTATTAATATATATGAAAATACAATTACTCTTAGAGCAGTTTCATCTATACAATCTAGACACTTATTCAGCAGCAAGACTAATTTACTAAATATAACTTTGAGGTCAGCAAGTAAAAAATTTAAAGTGTGGCCACATTTCAAATGGGTTTATATATCATAAATCACAATTAATGCCAAAAACTTTCATTCAAATTAGTGTCTTTTGGTTCTGCCACTCCTCCCTTCTTTCTGATTGACTCTTCTCCCATAAATACAGTGAGGTAGTTGCTAATTTTTTTCTCTGGATGGCATTTACATAGTTTCTCTACAACAAACATCACAGGAACTTATTTATGTATTGATCTCTACGGTGTCCTCCAGAAAAAAGTTCTTTAATACTACATTATTCCAGATGGGTTCTTATATTCTTGACTCTGTTCTACAAAATTAGTAAGCGTATTTTCTTTTAGGTTAATGAAAAAAAAGTTGCAGTGATTGTTTAGACCCAGTAATATCATCTGGAATAATCTCTTTCCTCTATTAATTTCATCTCTGTAGCTAGCAAGGACGATGTCCAGATTTAGAGGGCTGAACAGCTGCCGAGCAGGACCACAACCTTTGTTTCATGACATCTCTTGTTTTGACCCCTGCTTTCTGGTCACCAGAGAGATGATTGACTAAGTGCGCAGGGAAGTCCATTTTTAGCACGGTGGACTGGAGCACGGCATGACAAACTGTGATGTCTGAGTTTTGCGTTACACCATCTGGCCTGCCATTTCCAGAGCCTCACATCAGAGTCCTGATGATGTATGTTTAAGCTTGGCACTATCATTTATCTCATATCTTGTGTTTAAACAGATGCAAGCTGAATATAACAGAAAAGGAGACCTTGATGCAGGAGTCGCTGCAGAAAGCGATGCTCTTGAGCTGTCTACAGACTCCAAGATTAAGTGTAAAATGTGACAGGGAGGATATGTATTAAAAAATATGTGTTGACAGAATGATTTAACTAATATTTTAAAGGCAAAACATCAACTGAATTTCCATATCATTTATAATGTTAGTGAACAAGGTACTACAAAGCAGGCTATCCCCTTCTGTCACCATCATCTTATTTGCTACTTTATTTTACAGATTAAGAATGTTTTAATAAAAGGAAGCTCTGGGGCCTAATTTTCAGCTGTTGTAAATCAACCCAGCTATACTGATAGCACTGGGGTAGCCACATTAGTGCACTGACGCCGGTTTACACCAGCTGAGGATCTGGTTCCTAATTCTGAGGCAAGTTCTTGTACACTGAGATAACTTGCTGCATCGCCAGGAGTGCAAGACCTCGATGGTTACAATGAGCCCTTGATGTGTCATGGGTGGGAACGTGTCACTGCGTGGTCTGAACCAGATGCAGTCATCAGCTCAGGAAGAGGAGAGGAAAGGAGGGGGATCTGCCCTGTGCCGTGAGGCCACGCGGTGGTGCTGGGCGTACGGTCCCCACTGCCCCAGCCGTGCTCAGCTTTTTTTTCTTCATCCCACATTAAAACATATGTGTCTTCCTGGATTTAGCTTAAGCAGCATAATCAATGGAGGAATGCATTTCACACCAGCTTTGGATTCGGCCCCTGAAGCCTAGATTAAGCTCAGCAAACTGTAGAAATTCAACTAACTACAATGCTTAAATTAGCCGTCCAGGTCTCCATTCCTAATCCACAGAAAGAGATAGACACAACCAGAGGGGGATGCAGCCTCTTTAAAATAAGAAACAGATCTTAAATGAGGGGTGCAAACCTCATTTCACTGACAGCGAATGGAGCGTTGAACACTGCGTTGTATCTTGGATGCCTGGGTCCCAACATCTGAAAGAGAAAATATCCCGGGGCAAACAAGCTAACAGATGCAGGCAAATGGCAGTTTCTGGGGAAGAAACTGGAGGTTGGAAGGGGAAGAAAACATGATATACTGAATAAAAGAAGTAGGTAATTGAGACGTGAACACTTTGAGAAGACTGTACTGTACAAAACTGAGCTACATCACCATCTTATTCCTTCAATATTTCTGTAAGTGACAACAGAGCTTCCACGATGTCCATGGGACATCCCGGTGCTGAAACTGGGCTAGGTGCTGGGGGGACAAGGTAGCAGCCCCTGAGCAACATACACCCCGTGGCAGCTCCTGAGCAGACAGTTTTCAACCCTTACTGAAATGTTAGCACTTTATTTTGTGAATGGAATGATACTTATACTGCATGCACAATTAGCCTTTCGTATTAGCAACTTCCTAGCAACTCTGTTTCTTAAAATAGGGACTTACAGTGCAAGCTTTTATCTTATATAATCCCTTAGAAAGAGATAGCTCAGACATCTTTTGGGGGTTTTAAACATCAAACCTTCAGCTTGAGACCTGTCTTTATCAAAGGAACTAGCAGCTCTGTCTAGGGTTTATGTTCTTTAGAGGAATTCCAAATTGCCTGTTTTTTATAGACTACCTACATAACAACCTCCTACAGTATTTAAATTTTTGTAATTTTCTACTCCTAATGTGATCTTCACATTTAAATGCACACAGAGAATTTTACATTTATCTATTTAATATCATAGTTATGTCTTTCTTTAAATGCTTGTTATTCAACAACTTATTAATAGTGAACTGCTTTTTTTCTAAGAGAAGCCATTTAAATTTAGTTAGTTTATGGTGATTTCTTGTATCTTTTCAGCCTGGAGAAAAGCCTCAATAGCCTGGAAGACTGTGTTTATAAAACATGTTTGTCTATTTAACCTCAGATGTATCATCATTATGAGAGAACTAAAGCATGTTTCCCGACTTTTCTTTTCACAGGTATTTCGTTGCTATGCATTAATAAATGCGACTCCTCTGACACAGACTGGCTGTTTATGACCAATCCTTAAAAACGGTTTTGGCATTAAAAAACAAACAAGTTCACCCCATGGAGTATTTCAGGAAGCTGTCCCAAAGACCAAGGTCGCGGCAGAGCTGTGCTTACCTTGGCTGTCACACTGCTGTGAGCTCCCAATTAAACAGTCTCTCAGCCACCAGACGTGACCCCATCCGTGACGGCACAGAGCACCCCGATGCCCGGGCTATGCATGTGGGGTGAATGGGCTGAATGTGGCTCAAAGAAGCGTCATCATGTTAGTGAAGAGATTCTACCATCTCCTGGGCAGGCAAAGACGAGAGAGGAGAAGCCAAGCGTAGCGTCATTCAGCAACACACTCAGCCCTGCAAACTTCTTACTCCTGTGGCCTTGCATCTTGGTGCATGGTGGGCCATAATCCAGAGCAAAGCCTTTGCACATGCTGTACTTGAAGAGCACAAATGCTCGCAGGGTTTCAAGGACGTCCTTGGCCGCTGGTCTGCATGGGGCCTCCAGAGGCTCACGGCAGTGAAATGTGTGTTTTCCTGACAGGCTCTGGCACATATGGAGAGGAAGAGATGTGGGCTGAGAGAGAAATGGGAGCAGTTGAAGTGTTGTTCCTAATGACCTCCACAGGATCATCAGCCACAGCTCCAGTCAACTGTGTCATTGACTTCTCCCATGCTGTTGACTCCAGAGCATCTCCCAGGCGGGAGGGATGTGACACGCTCACTTCTGACGGGTGCCTGAATATCATTACCTTGAAGCAGGCTGAGCAGGAGGAAATGGAGGGTGTCCCAAGGACGGGGACAACCCATCTCCCTGCATTCCTGCTGGGCCCATTGCTTCGAGTTACCTCTGAGAAAGGTTCAGCTCTTAGAGATGGCCCCAAGTGCAGGGATGGCCTCTAACATGAAGAATCACACCCACCACTAAGGGTCATTCTCCTACATGCAGGAGCTGAGCCTTTCGCAGGTCATCTGCCTCCTGGGCTTCTCCCTTGCTATGGGTACCTAACAGCAAAACTTCAAGGAGTCTTTCTCCTCCTTTTTATTTATCCATCAAGCGTGCTTTGCCAGGGCTAATTTATATTTGAGCAGCAGTGTGTATGGAGGTCTACACAAGGCAGCTCAGCCTCCAGAGAAGTCAATATGTGCTTTGCATTTGCTTTCTCTAATTACAGGAGGGAAGGAGTAGAGGTGCAGCTATGCCTGCCTCTGCATGAGCCACTTTGACTATTGCAAAGCTAATTAAATATGTCTCCTGTATATAAAATATATCATCTCCAGATAACAGCATACTGTTAAATTCTTCATCTTATTAAAAGCTTGCATTAATGCTTTTCCAACATAAATTTTAACTGTGGACAGGTACTATTTGAGGAGCCTGACAATAGGACTGACCTAGATTAGGCTGACAGTGCCAAAAGATATATCACCTCTAGCTGTCTAGCGGAGAAGAAGAATGAGGAATACATTCTCCATTATTGCCTAATGCTGATGTGCCGACATTATCTCCAGAAACCTGGTGTTGCTTGGCCTTCTACTCTCTTGGTACGGTAGGTGGCTATACCATGCCGAGGGATGACATTCACTGCTTGCCGTCTCTCATTTCCCATCTTATAACTCAGCTGCAGGGAGACTTAATTGGGCTTTGGATAATGATTTTAAAGCCATTGATAAGTCCCCCTATAGTTTACAAAATTATGAGAGAAATCAGATAATTCCAGGTGGTTGGGTTTGTGCAGTAAGTTCTCGCAGGCGTTTAGGTCAGAGCTGTCATCTGCACAGGAGCAGAAAGAAGTCTGCCTGTACCAACACTTAAGCCTTTACAAAATAAATCTGCTCTGAGGTTGCTTGGACTCTTCCACTAGGCCTGAGCAAGCAAGGGGCAGGGATGACAGGTTTAGAAACCACAGGGAGTTTCACCACATAAGGAACATTTTGTTCTTTTAGTATATGCGCACAGAGCTGATCAGAGATCTTTTCAAGGCATCCTGGTACAAAAAGGAGACAGCAGGTGGGTTCATAAAAAACCCTTTACTGTCACACAACTTCTAATGCAGAGGATAAGAAGACTGCTGAAGAGCAGCAACATTTCTCACATGCATTACTGAATATTCAAAAGATATGAAAATAGCTTTAAGAGTCTAACAAAATAGAAATTCCAGATATTAATAGGAACTCTGCCATTGATTTTAGCACAGAGCTTGCATTGACATTGTGAGATTGCTCAGCCTTAGACACTTGATTGACACTGTGATGGCTCATTCAAAGTGTATGCAAAGTCAGTGCAACTGTATTAGGCTTTTCTCTTGACTTTAGGTTTTTTAACTTCTTCCACTGACATCCCAAGGGCCATTGTATTGACAGAATAATACTTCTGTTGCAATGCTGGTTGTGAGAGACTTAGCTTTTTGGGAAGGGGGAAGGGAGAACTCTTCCACTGCTGTCCTCCTGGATGGAGAGCTCCAGATGCAGTGAATGAGATGCAGCCACAGAATCTCCAGCCCACAGAATTCTTTTCCAAATTATTAATGGGTTGGGCACTCAAAAATTCAGTGGAAACCAGTGAGAGGTCCTTCTACAAATCAGTGCCTCTGAAAATGAGATTTTGTATGTATTCTGCTATTGGGACGATAAGGAGAAGAATCATTTCTAAGGCCACACTTCTTACAGAGTTGACTGGTGTTTCCCAGAGCTGGCTCAAACCTCCTCAGCAGGACAGGAGAAATCCAACTTTGCCATGTCCTGAAAGAGGACAAAACTGCTTTCCAGGACAAGGGTGCCATTTGGTGTGTTTCCTCCCCACATACACAGCAAGTCGTCTGCTGTAGCACAGACCCGTCCCTTCCCCAGGCAGTGAGTTCATGGCCCCTGGCAGGGGCTCTTTGATTAAGATACCAGTGCAGGCAAAAGTGCCGTGTTCCAGAGGGGAAAAAAATACTCCATTGCCATCTGCTTTTGCTGTACTTCAGGGCAAAAGACAAAGAGAAGGAAGAAAAACTGGTGGAGGAAAGGCCTCTCTATGGGAAAAATTATCCCTCATGCACTAGGACAATAACATAAAACTTACTATATCTAGGGATCCTGTCCGATAAAAAGAAAATTCTGTACCAAAGAAAAAATGAGGACTGGAAACACAATGAGCAAGAACTCGAAGGGTCTCAGGATCACTTCCTTGGCAGGAGTAAATGGCTGTAACTGCACTGGATTTAACAGCAGACAAGAATATGTCAGGGATCTATCAAAGATGTCCTACAGAAACAGATGTTTCCACCTACTCAGAGATATGGACAAGATTCTCAGTTACCCTAACTCCCTCTCATGCTCCTCTAAAGATATACACATGACTTGCCCTTTAAAGTGTGAGAACGATGCAAGACAGACTTCACGTGTATGAAAATCTTATCCTGGATTTTTACAGGGAAAAGCATAATTCATCATTAAAGTTCTTCCCAGAAGTTCCATTGGCTGTGGAAATTCACCTCCTCATTTTGGAAGGTACGTACAGAAAGCTGTCTAAATCAAGGAAGAAAAATGAAAAATTGCAATAAACCATCATAATCTGCTTGAACAGCTGTAGCACAGAAATAAAAAATGCTACCTCTTAAAAGAGCGGTCTGAATTATCTTGATTTGTACATAGAAATAAGTGACAACAGCTTCTAGATAGCACCACTTCCTAGCTGCATATTTAAACTTAGAAGTCAAGGTTGAGTGAAAAAATATTGCTGCCTTGAAAGATAAATATATTACTTATATTAGCTATAACAGGAATATGTGCTACTGCATAAATATTTAAATTCAGATTTTGAAACTATATATTTTGAAGAAACCAAGGCCAATAAATATTGGATTACAAATTCATATTTACAATTTCCTTTAAAAAAAAACATTATGATTTCTGTTTCACTGAACTGGGGTGATAATAATTTGTCTAGGTTGTACAAATGCTCGATTTGCACTCTGTTCTCCAAGCTAACATTTCCCATTTCCTTTTAACTACCAGAAAAGTCAAAACATTGCTCTAAACTACTTCCATTCAAATATCCTGGATTAAATCATATGCTTTTAAACCTCACTCAATGACCAAGACACTTTTCCTGTAGCACTCCAACCCAGCTAGTTGAGGGGGATGAAAAGCAATAGTGTTGCGCTAATGAAACAGTGCTAGTTTGGAACAGATTTAACAGAAACGCTGCACGGTAGGCAGTTGACAAAGCCCATTGCCAGAAGACATCCCTGAAAGAAGGATTTTAGCAAATTTTTAAAAAAGGGGGTGGAAGGAAGACACTATTGTACATAATTAGAGCAGAAAGGGCTTGAAATGTCTTAAAATATAAGACATGTGCCAGCCTGTAAAAACAGGAGCAAGGAGGAGGCTTTTTGTTTGGATTGCTCTTTCATTTTGACCTACCGTAAAGATTACTGCATTTCGCTCCAGGGCAGCTCTTACGGGTCATTTTTACCTACAAAGTCAGGCCTCCATAGCCTGGGGTTTCAGATAATCTGATGGTTCCTACATCAATTACCAAAGACCAGGTTCTTCCCTTCTTGCTTGGATAAGCTGCTGTTGGTCTCTGATGGTGCAGACTTTGCATCAGAGGCTTTATAGCTGTGTTAGGGCAGCAGCTGGGAAATGGTAAACCAGAAGTAACAAAGAAAAGACTGAAAATTAATTTAGCAAGTGTCATGGTACTAAAAGTTTAAAGTATGCAAAACGTTTTGGTAAAGTTTAGGAAGAATGTAGACTCCAGTCACATAGATGCCATGGAACAAAATGCTTCAGTGGGGCTAATAGTAAAACAGTCAAGGAGGAAAATAATCTGGTCTTCCCATCCTGCAAATCTACTTCTGCAACTGTTCAGGCTGGGTGCGATCCCAGAGGGGTGAAAAATCATGTCACTGTACCTGTGGAGCCCCGTCCCCTCGTGCTGGACCCCTGTCTTATCTTATGGGGGGAGCCAGCACCTCCACGCAGGCATTAGAGGAATGCTAAAATCCACCCTAGCATAGCTGACGGTACGAACTGCACATCACTCTGAATTTCAGAAAATGATTGCTGGTTTTAGTTGCTCTTTTTGGGTGGCTGCCCAAGAGAATTGACTGCCAGAGAGCAAAGGCTTGGGCTCGCTGTGAATCAGGAGCTAATAAAACATCCCAAGGGACAGGTGAAGGCATGTCAATTGTTTTTGAAAGTGTAGGCTTTTAAACATGACATGACTACCAAGAAAAAAAGAAAAAAAAGAAAGAAAGAAACAAGTTTTGTTCCTAACCAGTACCAGTACAATAAAAATATCTGATTTCAGAGGACAAAAAGAAAATACGGATTTTTTGCAAAATCCCACTAGAAGATTATCTCAATTTTGAGCACCTATAATGCTAATTCAGATACATAAGACTTTTTTTTTTTTCCTGGAAAAACCTAGTTATCTTTTATATTCCTCTCCTTTTCATTTTACAATTGACTGTTGTGACACTGCAGTATAACTCTTGCCCATTACTGGACCATCAATGATTGTACCAAAAGAAAATGCTATGTACAGTTAGCACCTTGATCCAAAGGGAAACATAAATGATAAAAAAGTTTTAAGAAGCCCTGAGATAAATTCAGTTTTCACTAATTTAAGCTACTTTACCACTCTTTCCAGCAAGCTTACCTCAGCACTGACAACCCACTGGATACACATGGAGTGTTGACATCATGTCCATAACTGTAAAATGAACTTTAACAACACATCTGGCTCTCTGGGACGCAGCAGGCTGACCACTGGGTTCCCAAATCCTCCCCTTCTCAGGAAGTTTTTACACTTGTTTATGAATACTTAGCTTAAAGGGCAGTTTGCTGCCCACTACTGTCTGGACAGTATTTTTAATAAATAATGCTAATAATAAATAATACTGTGTAATGAGGACAATAAAGGCCAAGGCAAAAAATGTAAAACATTTTAATGGGATGTCTCGACAAAAGCTTCCCATCACCTTCTCTAAATACTTTACTAATGATCTAGCTTGGGGAGATTATTTTTTTTTCTCACAATCTCATAATGTATTAATAATATGCTGCTAATTGTTGAAGTAGCAAAGTTCAGATATGTTATTCCAGTTGTTCTTACTGAGTAAATGGGCTTATGTCACAGTCCTAAAGCTTCAGTGGGGCTTAAGTGACACATGTATAGGGTCTTCTTCAGGTCTGCACTGCCTGGGAGAACTTCAGCCTCCCAGCACAAAGGGGGGTTCCGGTTTTCAGGGGTGGAATATGGAATAATGAAGTGAAATAATAGCATTAACCAAAACCTAATTAATACACGATCTATTTAATTTCTACCTCCTCCATTAGGTTACTATTAAAGTATATTTAGTTGGCCTGTGTAAAACCGCATTATGGCGGCTTTTCAGAGTCAGGCTATTCACAGGCCATTTGCAATTTTCATTTCTCTTCTCTCTTTAATGTCATAGACTGAACTTCATGAAAGTCTAGAGCAGGTTAGTGCAGAAGATGGACGATTACAGCCTAATAGGTTTTTTTCTTGGCCCCTCCACAGCTTGTATTAGAAACCTGCACGGATTCAGAGCAGCAATGTGTCTGTCTCCTCCTGGCCTCCAAGGTAAGGGGAAGCTGCATTTTAGGTAAGAGGAATTGGGATTTCAGGTAGAGCTACATGGTTCTCTGCTAGGCACCAAAGAGTTTAACACATGTGGATACCGAGGCAGGTAAACAGGGCCAGTGTCTTAAACCTTGTGCTCATGGAAATAACAGAGTCCCATCCACTGTGGGAGGATTTTGCTTCCAATGCAATGCACAATGTATTCCATCTCTCTTGTATTCCTACCTCAGTTCCTGTTCGGGTCATGGCCAAGGGCATACTTGTCCATGACATGCACAACTCCAGCTCTGCATCCCACTAGGTCAAGACACCATGCTTCCTCCTGACCGAGAAGACAGCTGTGTGCAAGCTTCTGCTCGTGCTCTGGGACGGGTGCAGTTCATCTGCCACCCAGACACCGAGCAGAGGGGCTGGAGCAGCACAGGCAGGTCCAGAGCTGCAGGGAGCACCAGGGGAAGAGTCCGTGCTTGCAGCCCGGGATTTCAGACCAGGTGGGTGTAGGTTCAAGCCAAGCGCATTGTGGAGCAGACCATCAGCATGTAGTCCCTCTCAGTAAGGTCTGGGTCGTGTGCATTCACAATTAAACTATTCCATCTGCACCAAGCCTGACTGTGGTCATAGATATTACGGTTGGCAGCTGAGACCTTGGGGAGTCACAGTCGCCTGTTCTTCCCTGCCAAGAGACCCCGCAGCAATGGTCCATATACTGAGTTGCTAACTTTGGTAAATCATTCAAAATACTGCCTAGCCCATAATATAAAGGACAGCTGTGATTTAGTAAGGCTCTTGGGCTGGGCAAAGCAGAGCTGTCTGTGTTACTTCAAGCTAGAAAAAGATGAGTTTTCAACAGACCTCCTCAGGATATTTTAATTTGTGTAAGTGCATTCAAAGCATGAAAGCAGATGGACAGTATGTGAATTATGAACTAATTGGGGGAAGATGGAAATGAGAAGGTAAATTTCATTTACATTATCTCCCTTTTTACGCTTGCTAAGGTCTAAGGTAAAGGCTTGGTCTCTTTCTGGTCCATAAAATATGGATTGCTATTTTCAAACTACATCAACACTGCTAATAGCCATTCCCATTAGTCAGCCGTATAATAGCATTATGATGCTATGAAATATTGACATGATAAAACAATGTAAGCCAGAGGTTACTGACAGTGCACACTCTGATATTGACAAATAAATGCAGATTTTTTAATGCGCTCCTTTTGCCACCTCTCTACCTGGCTGACAGTATATAAAAAACATTTTTCTGGATCCCTCACTCACTATTGCTAATGCCAGTTCATGGCAGAGGACCACTGAAGTTAAAGGGACTATTCTGCTGATGTTTTCCAGTGTGGAAAAAGAATTCAGGAATTTGGCTAAAATGGGGCCAGTGCTGAAGATTTTGTATCTCAGCCAGTGTGGTGTGAGGGAGGCAAGATGGGGATGGAGATGCAAGAACCAAGGAGATGCAAACTTGCTGGACAATGCCCAGCTTTTTGGAAATGTGAGCACACTGTGTGACCAGGGGAGGACAAAGTGATAGACCTGTTTGCTCCAGCACCTCTTTCTTGCACCCACATACCTTCTCTGGAAAGGAGCTGCCCTGAACCATATCTCCTTCACCAGCTAGCAGCAAAGTCATCTTTCTGCAAAACAAGTATACATAAGCACATATTCAGCTACCCCAGGAGAGTATTCTATTGAGCATCTTTAAATATTAAAATGTTCAGTACCTAATTTTCCACCCTAAATCATTCTTGCAGTACTTTTTATTTTGTTGGGTTTAGGTAAATTTCAGGTAACATTTGAAGATACAGTACAGATGAGAGGGAGAAGCCTATTTTTCCAGAAATAATGATTACTGGTCACCTACTAGAAGGTATTCCAGAAACAACGTCAGAAATTATCTCTTTAATGGAAAACAAGTCTTATGTACCAGAGGCTCCCATTCATTTGTGTTTTCTTTACCTTTTATCTTTAATTGTACCCATTTTCACTGTGTTACTTTTCCTCTCTGACCAAAACATTTCCACACAAAATTTCAGACGTGGATGTCTGTATTTTCACCACTACAACTGCAACCTCCTTATTTGCACTCTATGTCCCATCGGAAACTGGGATAAAGACTCTTGCCAGGCAATGGTACTTCGTTCACTGGTGGTTGCAGAGCAATTGGATGTTCTCAGGTGGCAAAGTCCAGAAGTGCTGTCCTGCGCTCTTTCTGCCTGCTTTGTAACCAAGAGGAGCTTAGCACAGTTTTGTGCTTCTCCTAGAGCAAGTGCCTGGTGGACTTACTCTCCACCTCCCAGGAGTCCAGCCTAGGATTGAACTCCCCTTCTCATTCCTCCAACTCATCTGTTTTAATGATGACTAATTTCCACCGCACATAAATCACCAGCTCCCCCTCGTTTTCCTGGAAGACTCCTTATTCTGTGGTACATACCTCCTTATCAGTTCCTGTAACCAGCTGTCCTTCCTTTGATGGCTTCTACCAGAATTGCTACACAAAATCCCCAGATTGTATAAATCCCGTTCTGTGGAAATGTAGTGATTTTGCCACCGGGATATCCAGCCCACGCCTGAGATGACAGGGTCCAAGGAAGGGTCTGCAACAAGCGCTGGCTTTGATGTTGCCTTCCCACACACTCTGTCGCCTCGTGTCTGAGGATGTACGTACCGCAGGAGGGTACAACAAGGGCAGCCTGAGGAGAGCTTGTCTGGTGGAGATCCTTCCAGGAAGACGCGTGTTTCTGGTCTCTATTATCTGCAGGAGTCAAACAGAGGACGTGTCAGTGCAAGCTGATGGGTAGTGCTGAGCTAAGGCGAACACAGCCGCATCTGAACAAATACAGCTCCTGTGCGCATTTAACAACTTACACTTCACAGGCAAGGTCTGGATAACACAGGAAATATCCCTGCCAGATGCTGTAGCCCCTACCTGCAGACACAGACCACACACGGGAGTGGAGCAGCACCGGGTGAAGAATGGAGGAAGGGGAGGATGGGGTCACTGTTCACCTCCTGCGTCCTGGCACTGCTGGGTCAATGAGACCTCCTCTTGCTTCCCATCAACGTGTGACACGTTGCTTGAGATATGAAGCATATCTTTTGGTTACGGTGGCACGTGGATGCTCTGAACTGCTGCACAATTAAAACAAGAATGAAGCAGAGAAATAGGAGAAATGAAAGGCACAATACAAAGAGAAAGGAGAAGCATGAGCTGGCAGGGTATGTGCTTGTTCCACGGCTATTGACGATGAAGCTGTGAAGTGGGTTCCTTTGTTGTGCCCACGTTACGGGGTGTCACTGCCTTCCCCACCTGCCTCCAAAATGGAGACCACATCGAGCCCATCCATGGGGCTTGAAGTGGGTCATCATGATGGACGAATGATTCTCCCTGACAGGTTCAAGTGCTTGCTGGAAATAACCTGCTGCATCCACTGATGCCTGAGGGTCAAAGTCCAACATCCAAACAGGCTCTCCAGTTAGCCAAGGCTACCTGAGGGTACAAGCAACAGTTTGCAACCGTGACTGTTGTAGCGCCATAAGGCTGACAGATATCCTGCAGAAAGCTTACATCGCTGCTAATCGCAGCTATTTTCCCTGGTCTTGTTCAGGAGACAGTTCAGGAGGACAGGCACTCACAAACTGGTAAGATTTAACATTACTGGATTTTAGCACAGGTTTGAAACCTTGCTCGGACTAGGATAAGATGCTTGGAATATACGCTCCTGAGTTAGCACTTTACTCTGCTGATCTGGCTCCTTACCTGAGCAATGCTCAATAGCCGTAACGTAGCAGAAAGCATTCCAAGTTGTGTGCTACGTTGCTGAGCTGGTGGGTGAAGCATGGGCAATTAAAAACATAGTCAGAAATAAGTTTTCAGCCACAATAGATAAGAGAAGTGATATGCAAAGCAGTTGCTTGTCCTTATTATTTACCTTGGTTTAGAAGCTGATGGCAACCCTCCAAAGAAATTAGTTGAAACTGAACACTGAACTCAGTTTAATTAGTTTTAAGGTATTGACACCACAGCAAGAGCCATCAGACAAAACTTCAGTGCTTGATCAAACCTATGGTTTTATCTGTGTCCGACGCGAGGCTTTTGCTGCCTAAACCTGAAAACTTCTTATCGCTTAATGGCTTTGCTCAAAAGAAAGCTAATTTGGGATAGTAAGTGGATTGACTGACCAATTTGTGTTTTACGACTAATCCACATGTGCTGTACTTCACAGTGCTCCTTGGTGAACTCCTCACCTTGTTCTGAAGCTTTCTGTATAAGCTATCTTCTGTGACAAGTGCAGGGAGATGCAGTGAAGAGTTAAAAGTGAATCTCCTGCCTCTTTGAACTGTTTTCTCAGTACTGCGTGTACACAGATACACTTTTGATGTGTTAACTAGAAAATCTGACTGAAAAAGAACAAAGCAGCTGTCACTGAAAGGAAGACACTGACGAAGAACCACACAGCCTTTTATTGAAGAACTGTCAAGATTGATCCTACAGCACTCAGTTTGTCTGTAGTATTTATCAAAGACCTAGATCAGATGAAGGAAATTAAAAAAAATAATAAAATTCTATCCACTGGACATTTATAAATGGTATCTGAAAATGCATTAGATTTGAAACACCTATGAAAATGGGGTTTTTAACAGTTCGGGGGCTGGAATATAAGCACACTGGCATTTTTCACAAGTCTTGGAAAACAGTAATTTGTCATCGTTGAGCAAACCCACTTAATTGCTTGCAAAGTTTTAAGTAGCACACTTGATTAAAATCTATTCTGTTCTAATAAATAAATGAACTCACAGAAAGTTCAAAATCTCTTACCTTTAAAAGAGAAGCAAAGCATGTGATGCATCCTTAGAAGTACTGGCATTCATGTTACAGTTGCACCACAGGAGATCAAAACAAGATCAAGGCACAAGTGTTGCAGAACCTCCCCAAATATCTGGGTAGGTTGCAGATGGCCACACAAGCACAGGGATTAAGGTATTTGCCCAGGGTCACACTGGCAGGCCTTTGGTTAGGCGAATCTGCAGCCCTGAGGGTTTCAATCCCACACTCTACCTCAAGGCCAACTGCTAATTGAACATCCTTGTTGGCCTAGGGATGAAGCACGTGATGCGATGATGTGAACTAGGGTGATACATATCTCACAGGACTGGCAATGATTGCCATTGAAAGGATATTAAAAGCCAAAAGCTTCTCTAGATTAATGTCACAGGTCCTGGTCTTTCACTGAGCTACTTGGGGGAACCAGCATTCCCTGGTGGTTAGCACAGCAAAACCTGTGGTTACCATGCAGTATCTCTTGGCAAATGTCGACAGTTTAATGATGAATACTCTCAAGAGATCTCCGACAGAGCCAACAAGACAAGTTCTTCTCCATCAACCTCTCTTTAAAAGTAACAAAAATACTGTGATTTCTTCCAAAGAGGCAATTGCTGCACAGGGAGCTCTGAAGTACTATGCAAGTGTTGATTAACATTCAAATTTTACTTATCTATTCACACATACATATATATTTTGGGAGGGGATGACAGATTAGGCTTTCTGTCAGCTATGAAAATGGAAGTTACACTAAGGAGACGTGGGAACCCACATAAAGAAATGCTTTGTGCCATTGCCCTTTGTGGACAAGTACCAGTAAATCTTGGAAATGCTGGTGTGCTATTCTGTGTCCTAGGCCATTGCGGCACTGTTTCACATGGCTACAAGAGTGGTTGTTGGCCTTTCTTTAGCCATGGGTCGCCTGAAGAAATCTGCACCTCATCAGGTCCAGCTCTTTACACCACACACACATTTTCACTCATGAAGGTTAATAACTCCTAGCTACCAAGGCTGCCAAAATTTCCACTTCTCCTTCCAGTTGACTAAAACCACGTCCCTGAACAGGATAGGGCATATGGCCAAGAAAGGCATATATATGGTACATCAAAGAACTGTCCATAGGGGGTTCATGCATACTGTCTTTGCACTGGCAAACAAGATGTTTGCTAGTAAGGTAGTCGGGCCTTCATAATTAATTCATGTGCCTACCAACGAGCACAGCACTGGCCTGCCTCTCCCTTGAGAAACGGCCCTGGGAGATGTGGCAGTGGGTTAGGCAAAGCAGGGGTTAAGGAGTTGGATTGGGAATAGACGTGTGTCTCAGTTTGACAGTCATACGCTAACTGGGGATGGCTGAACAGATGCTCTCCGAATGCTAATGTCACTCATGGTGTTCTACTTTGGGCAGGCTTTCTCCACCAGCACAAGTCATCTGGGAAACGGCTGAGCTTGGAAGAGCTGGTGGCCGTTCTCCTGGAGCACTGGGGCTCTGCCCAGCCAGAGCTCACCCCAGCACACACAGCCAGGCTAAAATCCTTTGCTCAACCATTATTTCAGTGCCTTAAACCAGCATTGCCCCTTTTTGCCAGCACTTGGCAAGGCGTGGATTTCTATAAATCACCTGGGGACGGGGCCTTAACCATTCGGATACTCTTGGAGGCATAAAAAAGTAAATTAGACTTGTCATTTATACTGTAAAAGACATTTAGCAAGTTCTCAGCCAACATATCTTCATCGATTTAGACACCAGTTCTGTATTCAGACCGACTCCTACTCAGAGTCCTACTTCTGAAGCACTGTTTGAAGCTGAAGGGTCTGTGCTATCAAAGCCAGAGCATGGTCAAGACCTCAGATACCAGACTGCTTAAATGAAGGATGTACGCAGTGCCACGGGGACCTGTGACACTGTATAGCGATCATTAACAAGACTAACTGCACTTGGAGAAAACATATATTTATATAAACTTTGAGCAGAAGACCTCGAAATTTTAAAATCCTATTGGATCTGTCCATTATAAACAAAGTAGCAGAGCTTTTCCTTAGCTCTACCCATGCAAAGTTTCCCTGAAATTAATCAGTAATTTGTCCTGGTAATTACAGAGATATGGGACTCCGGGTGTACAGGCAGCAGCTTGCTCATATAGGATGCACTCAGTGGAGTAACACTGCTTTACACCACTGAGAATCTGTCCCAGAGATTTTACATTTTCTGAAAAACACTTCTCGCTGTGGCAGACATAACGCCATATCAAAGGCATGTGCTGTAATACACAATAAAGATATAGCTTTCATAATTTTCAATTACACTTCCTCTGCAATGATGTTAGTGAATCTCACCCAAAAGTAAATTATTCAGTGCAGATGATATAGAAATCGTTTGAAGAGTGTCACTTTTCCATTTAAAGTTTTACCAAGATCTTCTTGGATAAGGGGCTCTTTTTTCACATGACACATTTTATATTTTGTTTCTGTCCCTCACCTTCATTCAGCAGGCTGTTTCAACTTTTTAATATACTTTTCTAACAGAACATTGGGTAGCCACTCAAATAGCCTATTCAGGGGAAGTGCTCATTCAGTCAGCCAGAAATACTGATATATATGTTTTATTTAGTTTTAAGAATACTTTTTTTTTTTTTTAATTTTGAGAACATTGAAAGCTAGAGCCAAATATGAAACAGCAACCTTCTTTCAAGGCAGGCTTGGAGGGAGAAGTATCGTGGGCTGCACTGGGAATCCTTTTCTTTCATGTAAATAAATAGTTCATTTACAAGAGCTTTTTAAATGGAAAAACATATTCAATACACCAATACATTTAAACTCAATCATATGGTAAAATACAGCAAACTGAAAAGCTGAATTCCAGAATGTTTTTATCTTTCATTTCATGAAGTTACAGATACATTGGAATCTAATTCAAAAAAAAAATTAAATGTCCCTTTAGCTCCACAGTTATATTCTACTTGCTGTACTTTAGATACATACAACAATTAATCATTTCATTTTTCCATCCACTTTTTCTCTTCTACCAAGCTATTCAGAATCCTGCCCATGTGACATGGCCAGTAAATTATGTCCTAGGTTTCTTTTTTATACGACACAACCTCCTACTTTTATGTCTGGATCACTAATACATTCCTTGTTACCTCAACCATACTGGTCAAGAAGCACCAGGTATCAGTACTGTAAGTGTTGTGTCAGTTATCCTCGTTTGGAAATAGGTGGGTAACACCTAATTCCAGCCATAAGTATTTTTGCAAGCATGGAAGAAAGAGAAGGAGCTGAAGGAAGCAAATGAGGTTTGAACATTGTTACAGAGCGTTCAATGAACGTGCAAGGAAGCCTCTATAGCATTGTACTAAGCCGGCAAAAAAAAGCCCCACCTCTACCTACTGGAGAGAGGATGGTGAAATTTCACCGATGAACATGTTTATCAAGATAGATCAAGAAGTGCCTCAAATAGGAAAATCAGCAGCTTGTGAACGAGACTAAAAGAAGTAAAAAGCAAAGGAGATAAAAGATGATGGAAGTCTGGAGGAGAGAGATTTAGCATGTGTTGATGCACAGGAAAGGCTGCGTCAGCCGCGGTGAGAGTAGGGACGAGGCTCTTCACTGTTTTCCTCCTTCTGCCTTAGAGTACCGCACCTGCCTGCATGTCTCTAATCCTTTATAAAAGGCCTGGATCTATCTGCAGCTCATGACAGCTGACACATAGCCATGCAAAACCCCAAGCTTCTGCATCTGTCACTGAACACATCAAAAGCATAGCAAGGTATACCTGTTTGTCCTGGCATTTCTCGTACACTTGGCTTCTTTTTGGCACTTCTTAGGCAGTGCAGTGCAAGTCTGGTTCCAGCTTGTTGTAAATAGCCCACAAGCAAAGGTCAAAAGTAGTCTTCATCCCTTGTGCCTTATGTACTAAAGGTATTTTTCTTGACATTCTAGAAAACCTTCCTGAAGATTAAGACTTCCTACTAGTGCACAGACACACAACTTTTTGTCCTCTGCTAGCAGTGATCTAGCAACAGAGACATGCAACACTAGCTGAAAAAACAGGGAGTTTCCCAGTGGGAAAATACACCGCTGACTTACACCGCTGAGGTCCGTCAGTCCAACTGAAGTTCTGCACCTGTAATTGGTGCAATCTATGGGAGAAGAAACCACAGAATTTGGTGAATTATAGCTCCAGTGTATAGACCAGAACCAGTGTGTTATGGGCTAGTACACCAGTATTACTCAGAAGTGATTCATAGGTGACAGATGGAGTGATACAAATCCTTACGTGAAGAGCTGGAAATTACCTGGGATTGTTCACCTTAAAGAAAAAGGCATACAAGAGAAGTGGGTGATAGAGATTGACTAGGACCTTCTGGCCTCCCTGACTCGAAACAGAAGGGGAACATTAAAAGATAGGAAATCAAATATGATAGTTACTCACATTTTCCCAATTTGCTCAAGTACAACAGAAAGTCCTTGAAGTTCACAAACTTGCAAGACTCAAGGGACTGGACATTTGTACAAATTTCATTATCCAGAGAAGTTCTAGCTCTGCTTAACAGCCATCTGGTAAACACGACACATCATGATTTTAGCCATTCTTAGATTTTGAACTGGCAGACCAGTGTGGAAAGAAAAAGCTCATATCTTCCTATTGCTGGATTTTACATTACAAATGTTAGAGTTCTCAGAGTTTGGGGCTCATGGAACACCGTAAATCCACTGTTGTTCCTGCTGATTCCCACCCTAGCGATGGAGAACTGATAGACTTACTAGAGTTGTCATCTAACACAGATCCATACATCAGCTACAGATCATACACCCTTGCCATATAACCAGATTGACACCCCATGCTGGGAAAGCTGGTGCAAACTTTGACTACTGTTGGCGTGCTCCTTGTACAGGCTTCAATTCAAATGTGCACAGTACTCAAAGAAACAAGACCATGTCTCGAAAGACAACAGGACACCCCTTTTTGCAAGCCGGCTTATCTCTCAAAGCCAGCGATCTATCAGGAACACGATTCCTCCCTACCACAACCACTCATCTCTGAAAGAAAATTTGTAATTCCCGTTCTTGATTTCCTTTCAACCTGTTTCGCTAAAACAATCTTCCCCTCAGGCAACGTGAGTCTCCAGCCTTTGTTTGGCTGAAGATGTAAATATTTGGGCACTCACAGATTTGATATATATATACATATTTGTTGGAACATTTACCACCTGCTATTCAAAGTTAAATCCATAGATTACAGAAAACAAGTTCTTTATCGCTTTTTGTCTAATGTAAAATTAAAGACAGCTGAAAGCCTACGAGCTTTCTCTTGCTTGTGAGTCAGTTGTAGCATAATTACCCCTTTAAGGCTTGAATAGCAGTGAAGAGCAAGATCTTTCCAAAGGCCCATCATCCCAGCAAGAGATCCAGGAGCTTCTGTGCTCTTGAGGACATTAAATCAGAGGTCATTAAAGCAGAGGCCACTGACTAATGATAACTCCTTGGCTGTAAGCTGTATGAGCTCTCATCTGCCAGTGACAAAGGCTCATTTGGTTCCTGAAGCAGGGAAACACAGGGTCTCCACAGAGCATCACATGCCTTCTTCTGAGAACAATGCCAATAACACTGTGGTGATGCATTGCATCGGGTCTTCCCTGTCCCATTCTCGAAGCTAAAAGTGGCTTTTAGATGTCAGTGAGATCCTTACTCAGCTAATCCCTTCCTATGTGTGAGGTCAGGTCTACCAAACCTGCATTGCCTTTCCATACTGGATTTTCTCCTGTAAGGCACTGAAGCAGTACTAGGAACAAGGTCCACCATTTGGGCAGGTTTCTCCTCTCTCCAGGCATCTCAGAAACTTCTTGAGATTCAAAACCAGATGAAGCATCTGGGTGCCTGGTTACAGTAATTGAAGTGAGGTTCTGCCTGCACCCAAAAAAAAAAAGGAGATGTGTTTGCCAGGAGAATTGTTCTGCATTCTCCTGCTTGTTGTTGTCATTAGGTTATCAGGTGGTGACCTGGGGTGGTATAAGCAGAGAAGAGCAGACTATGTAGGAGCAAGACACGTGTTTGGAGTGTATACAGTGGCACAGCACAGCTGGTATGAACAGCGATGCCAACTGCAGCAATGCCAAGACCTCCAGCATAAAACTGGGCTTGATTCTCAGTGCTACGTACAGGCCCCTTTAGGTTTGTTTCACTCTGTGACCTTTCCAAATATGCTTGAATAAAAAATTACATCCCTGAAAGAGACAGGGCTTACTTTAGACATTTCAGAATTTCCCAGTCCCTTGTGACTACTCTTGGTAAATGGGTACCAGCACAGTTGCAACACCCACGTCCACTGCTGGCATCTAGGCTCCAAGCACAAGCTCAAACTGTTCACCTAGTAACTGCTTTTTGTACTTAGTTGTATATGTGCAAATATTTTTGAACACCCAGCTATGTATATGGGACCTACATGACATACACCTAATGGAACACACAACAGTATCAGCAATTATCCTCCAACAAAGCAGCTCTGGAAATCGGAGAAGCAGAAGCACTGACGGTTGGTCATTAAACTGACTGGTTGGATCTGACTGTTATAGGAGAGGAAAGGTATGTCTCTGCTCCCTAATGAAAAGCATAGACAGATATTGAAGAAGAGTAATTTGGACTTTCATTACTGTTTTTGATGTCTGATCTATACCTCCCTAAAAGTTTTGTACGGGAGTAATAAGGAAGCATCAGAAAATTCCACTGGGATATCGATGAGGTCCTGTTTGCAAAAATATCCGCTTCATAAAGAAGCTCAATGCCCTCTTTTGCTTGGCAAACCATCACGAATTTATGATGCATTTCATTTGGAAAGCAACACGGCGCACAGCTGAGGCAAGTTACTGAAACGCAGGGAGGGTAAAAGCAAAATGTTCTGAGAGTGAGGTGCATATGGGGATGTATTTGAAAAAAAATTATATATGTATAAATATACACACACATTTGCTAGAGAAAATGTATATGTATTTATAAGAAAATCTAAACTTCTCACTAGTTAAAAGTTAGAAATGATGCAAAACGCATCTGTTTTGATAAGCCTGTTATAAATCTTACAGCTTGAAGCTTTTAACTGACCCTTTCCAGTTCATGAATATTTTAAGCGAACCCAGTTTAATTTAAAACAACCCTGGATCAATATATGCATTTATTCTGGCACTGTCCAAATTTCAGGTCCTTGTATTATCAAAAATTGTATCATACCTTTCCAGTTTGACTCCAAATGTAGGGTTCATTCAAGGCTGGAGCTCAAATTAGGGGTAAACCTCCATGGATTGAAACCTAAAAACGTCTATATGGAACCCGGCCAAGCTAGACAATTTGGCTAACTATATTTAGAGCAATCCCATGACATAAAGTCTCTCCTATTGCCCGAAGCTGACGCTCAGAGAAGCACACAAATGCCCTGGGGAGTAGGTGGTTTCCAATATCACTTTGTGATGGTGTTCAGCATGGGATATCAGCAAGAAGACATTTCTGCATGCCAAGGAAGACCACACTACCTAGCTTCAGAAAACCCACCTGCTTGTTCCCCAGAACACTGATGAAGATAAAGCAACACCCACCCCACCAAGAGTCAACACCTCCAACCTAGAGGGGGGCACCTTCCACACAAAAATAGTTTCAACAGCCCAAAACTGCTGCTGTCCTGAACAGCTTTTGGGATAAGTCCTCTTGCCTGTATGACACTCTTCTTCATCCAGGTGTACAGAGGGAATCATAGGCTGAGAACCGTGAGGCTGACAAATTATTCTTTGAAGATTTTTAGGATCTTGGAGCACTTGTATGACTTTGCAAGACTTGCAAAAAGCAGCTATTTATAAGAATAGCTCCAAACATACTGTCCAGTTTAAATATTGATGGAATTAACGTCTGCTCACTGTCCCACAGATCAGTGTCTTACGCCTCTCATCTTCTGTCAGTGAGAGGCATTTGTTAATAACTACAGTGAAAATTAAATCCTGCCTTCCTCTTAAAGTCGATGAGAGTTTTGCTCTGAGTCATAATTTATTACGCACTTATGTTTTTCCTTCCTAGTACTGTTCATTTTTTTAAAGAAAGTTCTCTTGAAAGACACTGGCATATATTCTACTGCACTAAATATGTTTTTCATTTTAAAACCTCTCTTTCCATACATCTCCATCCACTGCAAAATTCATTTGGTGCCACTAACATAACACAGATCCTGTATTAATCCAAGCGGCATACTTCTATCGCCGTCAAATTTCATAGCAGTGACAGCCGCCTGGCTGTCCCCCTCTCACCTGGTGTCAGGGGCAGCAGCCAGCTCCCGGGCTGCAGTCCCTCGGGCGTGCTGGGACACCCTTGTGAGCACAGCACCCTTCAGATACTTCCCAAGGGCGTGGACACAGATTTCCAAGTATCCATGGGAAGGGCTGTGGAGTTTTCTCACTTGTCAGGCATAATTTTGATACTTGAAAAAACACCTATTTCCATAGGAAGAACAGCCTAAATCAGCTTCCAGATGCTTTGGTAAAGAGAAAAGCTCTTGGTCATTTTAAATGCAATGGATAACAAATACCAAGCTAAGACTGCATCACAACACCAACCTTTCTACCTAATCACACAAGCTAGCAGTGATAAAAAGGCAGAAACGTGGACTGGTTTTACACTTGAGGTGCCTTTGTGGGGGCTTATTCAGTGCAGAGATCATCTGTATAATCAAGCTCGAAGGAAATACCCATATAAACACCCAGCCTGTGACTTCATTAAGATGCTCACTGACTCTATGGGAAGTCCATAATAATCTCTACAGAAAGAACGCGATCAATACGTTATCGAGAAGATAAGTCAGTGTCAATGCTAATGTTTAAATATTCATCTGCTCGTACCAACATCTTGTCAGTTACTGAAACAACAGGAATATTCAAAGATTAACTCTACATAAAAGACTCGGTAATTTTTTTTCTCCAATTCCTTGTTTTTCTCTCGTCAGTTCTACGAACAGTTGTTAAGTAGAACAGGTTGGCATTTTTTCATCAAAACGTTACTTATTTGAAAAATGGGTCTTGGAACAAACCAAGACTTTTGCAGAAAATTTTCATTTGGGGAAATTTTTCAGCTTGTTGTCAAGAAAAGTGAAAACTGAAAAGAACTCATTTTCCAGGATACACAATAGTTCTGAATATATAATCAAAAGAGCTAAAAGAACCAGACGGTATTTGTTTTAATCCAAAGAATTTGAAAGGAGAGAATATAAAAGGACTCGTATTAACTGGAAGCACATTTATGAGGAGCTTCGGCAGAGATAAGATTTGCTTCTTCGTTCAGGACCACTAGACTAACTCCAGAAAGTGCCGGAGAAGAGAAGGAGGGAGGACAACTTCCTAGCACTTGCGACCCACTCAAGCCATTTCTATCACTCAGAAGAGACTTCCCAACATTTCTGCAGTGAAAGATCTGCTTAAAATTAGAAATAAAGAAAAAAACCTTATGCAGAAGATTAAGAATCATGTGAAATGCTTGGACAGAAAGATGAAGAAGTTCATTGAAGCTTGTGTTCAGTGTGGTGCTGCTTGGAGGCTCTAAATATAACCAACATTTGTGCCACCAGAGGCAACAGCCTCCTGAAAAGGGAAGCAAACTGATCTCCCTGCCCTGAGAAATCCTGCTGAAGAGCATTAACACAGTTTCGTGCAAGATGGTGAGTACATCTACCTGAGACCTGGAAAAAGTAATATACGGTAGTGAAGCTAGTCCCACAACTAGTTCATCTATTACAGCATAGGCACTGTGCAGCGTACCAAAACTAAATCAACGCTGTGCCAACACCTTATTCACAGGTAAGCATCAAAGTAAAGCTGTTACCATTTCTTAGGTGGGATTTGAACATCAGAATTGGATGTGTGATATGACAATAGGAGAAGCAACGGAGACAAACCACACAGTCACGTCAAGAGAGGTTTGTAATGGAATAGCATAGTATTTGCCATTTTGCTGTTTACCAAAAGCCTTGTTTTAATCAGGGCTGTAATTAAAGCCCTTAATCATTCTGAACAGTTTCAAAAGAATGGCTTCTCTCTTGCGTTAACATATCATTTATGCAACAACTGTATATGTAAGGTAGTGTCAGTAGTCTGTCCAGACTTAGGAAGTAGCCTGCGGAAACATGAATCTATTTGCTGATATTTTAATACAAATCTGAAAATGCTAGTTTACACATTTAAGAAGCTGCTACAAACTGTCAAGAGAGAAAATATGTATCTTGTGAATTAATGAGGCTTCCTAAAGACACAAACTGCGTCTGTACACAACATGCTATGCTGGTGAAAGGGGAGCAAATAGAGTATGGCAGAAAGCAGTTGCAGCTGCAATGTGAGGTTGTGTCCCGAAGGACTTCTTCCAGGGGAGGGCATATTGTCCCCATGCCCAAGCCAGCAAGGGCTGAATTAGTCCTCATCGAGCCCCAGTTTGGGAAAGGACTTTAACAAAATTGGGAATAGGATCTACAGCCTTCCCTTATGCCTGGATACATTTTCTGGCCACTCCTGGATACAAGAATATATTCATGTCATCAGATGGGAAGGGATTGAGGTGGGAGTTACTGGTACTCACCCATGAACAAGAGTCTTCCTACGTTTGTTACCGCCAAGAAAGTCCTGGGACCAGAAGCTTCATGGATTGCGATGGAGCCATGTGGGGTGCAAGTAAATGAAGGCTAAATCCAGTCCGTGGTACTGAGAGGTATTTCTGGGTAACGCATGTGTACTGTCAACATATTCTGCTTGGTCCATCTGCATTCTTCTCTATTTACCTTTGTGCGATGGGGTGACAGCGGCAGCACTGGCAGCAGAGCAGGGGAAAGAGGTCAGATAGGGTGGATGGGGAAGGGATAACTCCAGGGGAAGAGGAAAGAGGTACTGAACAGAGAAAAGACATGGGGTAGGTGAAAATCTAGCAGCAAACACTCACTGTGATTTGAGAGTTTTGAAGAATTTCAACCTGTTCTGGTGAGAAGGCATATGCTGCAAGACGGCATTGGGGTTCTCCAAGAAAGAGCATATATTTTCCTTCCCTGCTTTAAAGAATTAAAACAGCGTGGATATTAATATATAATCAGATTTATATTCACAGTGTAAAACACATATGGTATTAGACAAGGCTGGGAAAGGTATCCAATTTTCAGTCCTCAGCTCCTTGCATTTCCCCTCCCAACAACTGTTTAACTCTCTGTCTTGAAGATCAAAAACCTCTTATTTCCAGGTGCTGCCGCTCCCTTTTGCTCCTTCATCAGCTGGCCAGAACGACAGCAAGAGCCTCCCAGAGCTTCTTGCTCGATAAAGGGGTGGGAAAGGCAATCCCTTTCTACCTTGCTAACCAAAGGTGCAGGAATTTGACACAACACCTTTTGCCCTAAAGGAACTGCTGATTTTTTTAAGAAAATGTTCCAAAACCAGTTTTGCTGGACTTCCAACAAAACATTGGCATGTTTCTGAGAATGAACTGGTGGACTCACAGTGCCTTGGTGGACTCCATAGGGAAGCCCTAGCAGAGGGATGGACGTCCTCGGCAAGGCACTTCAGAGCCTGGGCCTCCCAAAAAGCAGAAAACCGCAAGGACTTGTGTCCTTATGGCCCCTGGTAGGTCCATTTCCCTCCGTGTGCAGCACACAGCCCTGAGACCCACGTTTCACCATGCACAGTTTCCTCTCCTGCTCTGCATCAGAAAGTTGCATGGCCTGTACCACTTTTCACCCAGTTATGTGCTGAAACAGAGCAGTGAAGTGCACCTGTATGAGACACTTTGCTGACCTGCTGCCCTTGGCTTTGCATCCCCACGTACCCGAGACACCCGTCTCCCAGATGTCCTCCAGCATGAGCAATGTTACGTGTGCAGTTCAGGGCTGCAGCGTGGGCTGCAACCAGCAGGTAGTCCAGGTTACTGGTCTCGGGTCACCAGACGTCACCCGCAGCACCTATGCCTTTGGAGGTGTCAACACATTTCTTGCGGGGCAACCGATGACGGATGGATGAACTAAAGGTGTAAAATCCCCCTTTTTCTCTCAGAGGCCACAATAGCATCCAGCCCACTGCCATGTCAAGCTTAAGCCTGCATTTTAACATACGCATTGAGGAGACTGCGTTAAAAAAAAAAAAATCTAATATTATGCTTTTGAATAGAGAATTTACCTAAGTAAATAATTATTTTTAAACCTAAGATTTAGGCAGCTTTAGTATTCCACATTATGCTAATGTTTAACAATTACTAAGTGTGGGTATCAGCCAGCATTTTTTTTTTTTTTTTTAAGTTTAATTTAAAGCAATTTGACATGGAAAGGTTATTACTTTAGTTGCCAATAAAAGCTGTACTTTTAACATAAATGTACACCAAGCCCTAGGGTATGTGACTATTATCTTTTCTGCAATTACGTGGTGTTCTACATAAATGTTTAAAAAAAACTTAGAAATATCAAAAGTACCAACTTCGCTACAATATGAAAGTTGAACAGCAGCGCCGGGAAGCCCCGGCTCCCGCAGGCACAGCGCAGGTTGAGGTTTCCTCCTAGAGGTACCGCCGGGAACGGCGCCTCGGCCCGCACCGCACCGCACCGCTCCGCACCGCGGGGCTGGGCGCCCGGCGCTGCGCGGAACCCCCTCACCCAACGCAGGTGCTGCCATTTCGCAGCTTCACCCGCATCCCCCGGAAAAGTGCTTTTTATCCCCGCAGAAAGGTGCTCTTTTCCAAAATATTTCCATTTTTTTCCTCAGGTCTTCTGTGCTAAGAGTGGAAAAAAGCTTTTATTCCTTTCTCCTCTTGAGCTTCTGCTTTTCCCTCTCAAGGGGAAATCGCTGCTTCCACTTACCTTAGGGCTGCGTTGCCAGAAGTGACCCCACGCCAGTCACAGCGAGCCCCCCGCTCTGCACGAGGCAGGGTGCGACCCTGCGCCTGGCCGGGAGCCCACTGCCCGGGGAGCAGCCGCCGTGCAGCAAGGCACAGACCCCAACCCAAACGCGAGGTTTGGTCCTGTCAGACCCGAAGCACCACCGCACGGTTAGCCCTGCCTTTGACTGGAAACCAGCCTTTTCCTGCAGGAAATTCCTGCTCTGGAGATATTCAAGACCCGCCTGGACAAGGTCCTGTGCAGCCTGCTCTGGGTGACCCTGCTTCGGCAGGGGTTTGGACTGGATGACCCGCAGAGGTCCCTTCCAACCCCGAACATTCTGTGATTCTGTGAAATTACAGGAGAGACCATGAAAAGCCGCAATGATGTTACTGGAGCCCCTGAACAGATGAAGCCCTGGGTACAGGCGTGTGGAGGAGAGAGATGAAAGCCTGTCCTGAGGAGACAGACCAGCTCACACACGCGTGGGGAAAGGCATTTCCCTCCTGATACCTGCTCTCCTCCAGGATTCATTTCTTTGGCCAAAGTGAGGATGCCACACAAACCAAACATGGTTGTTTGCCCGTCTCCAAGGAGCTTGGCACTGAGTGCCGTACTCGCTCGGGCTGCTTAGTCTTGAGCCTCTCCTGTACCATGGAGTGAGAGGTGGCCTCTTCCACCAGCCTCTCTGGGCCGACGAGGGGCAGAGCCATGTAGGCGCATGGCAGTGTCTCCAAACAAGGTCCAAGCCCCACATCAGCCTGTGCAGGTAGACTCGCTCCTCTCTGCTCTGCCCGCTCAGCCCTTCAAAGGCAGAGCCTGGGGGCAAACAGGTCGGAGCGAGACAAGCTCTAGTCCAAACACTGGAGGCTGCTTAGCTGAGAGATCATTTTGATTTTTTTTTTTTCTTTTTAAAGTCTGGGTTTTTTTTTCTGTCTGGGTTTTGTTTTTAAAGCTGATTTGGAGCTTGTGAAAGTCACAGCACGACCCTTGCTGGCTGAAAACCTTCTTCCCAGAAACACCCTGCACCAAGGCGATGAACCTCAGCTTCCTGCAAGACCCTGCCAGCACCTTTTGGGGCTAACCTGCAACCATCTCCAGCCTCAGCAACCTGGTCAGCCTACTGTCTTTCTGCTGAGAAAGTGAGAACGCTGGTCACAGTTCCAGTGCCAACCGCAGTTCGTGTTTCAAATCAGCTGAAGTTTGTTTTTTTACACTTTAGGTAGGAGCTGCAACAGACCGTTCACCAGCAGTTCAAGCGATAGTATACAAGCCCCTCTAGGATGCCTTGGAAGAGCTCCTGATGAGTTCACCAATGATTGAACATTAACCTCTGGGTGAAAAGCCAGCCAGAGGGATGTGAGAACTCCGCCGAGCCCTCCAGAGCATGACAGAAAATGATGCAAGTGTGGGAGCTAGGAGAGACAAGGTTTTGCGAGCCCAGAAAAATACTAAAACGTTTAAATCCTTAATTGTTTTTCTTGAAGATTTATCCAAAACTGAGCTCTCCTTAAGCCTGTGAGTTTGCAGAGTATTGTCAATAAATTAGATCATGCACACAAGGCAGGGATGTCAAGCCAAAAAGCTCTAGCCCTGAGTCGCTTAACGGCAACGCTCCCCAGAAAAACGGCTCGAGATGAAACATGAGATATGTATTAATTATCAATGGTCTAATAGAAAATTTAATGAAGACAAGTATCTTCTTGCACTTCACCCACGATAACGATGCTAGTACGTCAGCGAGATGCATACCTTACGATGTGGCGGTGAATGTCAAGTCTGAAGCCATTACAGCAATTCACCACAATAATGGCTAGCCAATGTATGGGCTTGTAGCACTTAATCAGAGCAACGACATTCATCCACAATTATTTACGTTATGGTAACAAAGAGCTGCCAAATGCAAAACAAATGACATGAGGATCTGCAAGCGAATTCCTTCCCGGAAATTCTCCTTAGCTTGTGCATAAAGGCCCTCAGGATGGAAGTCTGTGCAAACTCAAAGCATTACCAAAGTGGCGGCGTTATTGTGCCACATTTTACTGCCTATAGGTCATGCACCCAGAACTATTGCTGAAATGAGCTCCTCAGCCAACAGAACTGTATTGGTATCACTTGAGCTGGCTCTGATTTACACCCGAGAGTTGTCTTCAGAATTTTACAGGAGGGAAAGAAAAATTTGGAAGAAGACATTTGCTTACATCTGCCTGTCAAGGAAAAGAAAGACCCAGTTGTATCAACACATATACATGCATTTAACTTCCAGTATATGAGCAGTCCCGACTTACCTCAATGGGCTTTGGATCAGAGCCGTTGTAATTACCAACCACGATTCTCTATTAAGTGCAGTACTTTTCTATCAGGGGCATTTATGTGGGTGTTTGTATAAAAACACTGTCAAAAACTCAGAACACCAGTAATATAAAATGGCAACATTCAGGTTCAAATGCAAGGAACTAATTTATTTTTTTTTAACATTACATCCAACTGTTTTTCACCACTCACAGATGCCACTGGAACAACTGGAGTATAAAAAAATTGCCTAAGAACAATATACTACACAGACCAGCTAATATTGATTGCTTTAAAAATGCCCCCCGTTAAACCAAATAATAGCCAAATCTCACTGCAGTAAATGGGCCTTTATATCATTAAATACTAATTTAACAGAAATCTGAATGCATAGTGAAAAGCATAAAAACATTGAAAATGAAGGATTACTTTTTTTTTTTTTTTTTTTTTTTTT
>Ga0065711_1000434_pt1 | contig 67233 bp, 36 predicted proteins | sample Hoacrofraction12_FD_59098 | JGI IMG/M metagenome (GOLD analysis project Ga0065711, IMG submission 59098) | Hoatzin crop microbial communities from Cojedes, Venezuela - Epithelial fraction 12 v2 (version 2) | ecosystem: Host-associated > Birds > Digestive system > Esophagus > Crop | place...
TTTTTTTTTTTTTTTTTTTTTTTCCTTCCTTAAATCCCCTTGCCTTGCTGACTCTTCTTGTGTGTTCTTGCTTTGACTGTAAGGTAACTGATCCCGAATTGCAGGTTCTTGTTTCACCACATACTGGAAAGTTTAGGCTCTGTGGCCAGTTGGGTATGCCTTAATTAAAGGACAGGCTTCTTGAGGTAACATTTGTTTTCAGGCTTGTTCCTGATAAACAAGGTGTTTTGAAAGGATGCAGGCTGCCTGTGTTCTTCTATACGTTATTGATTGATTTTTTGAAACCTAACATGGGTTTTTCTATTAAAATATGAATATTATTCTTGTTTCTCTATAAACAGAAGAAATGCCTCAAATAGAAACAAGAGTGGTTTTGGTTCAGGAAGCAGGGAAACGTGAAGATCTTCTGAAAGCTTTGGAGGTATGTAGGTGTGAGATAAAACAGTCACTGGAATAAGATGTTATGCTTCTAGACTTCTAGTAACTGATTTGATTCTGTACTAAAGTTCTCCTCTTCCACAGACTATTAACATAATGGAAGTACCAGTTATAAAGATAAAGGAAACTAGTCCTGGTAAATCAGAAGAAAAATTAATAAAAAGTATTATTCATATGGTATGTCATGCAATTAAGCACATGTGAGTGTATGCAGCATGTTGTACTTCACTGGGACTGAAATGTGCACACGTTTTAATTTATATTAATTGGGCATAATGGTCACAATATATGCTAATGTTTCTGATGGCGTCACTTAAAGCTCGTCCAGATTGGCCCTTTTTTACAAACAGTTTCTCAAATGTGGAAGTAATATCTGCAGCTCTTAATTAGTGGTGTGTTATAACAGTGGGATAGAGATATCAATGGAGACATTCAACTGCATGCTTACATTCAGTCAACACATAAGTTTTTGCTATGAACTGACTTCATAACTGGCTTCTCTTTCAATTGAAAGCTGTGTTTAAACTTAAGTGTAAGAAGTGGTTCTCCATTTCTTGATGTGAAAAGCCTAGAAAATAAAATTTGGAACTAATGATTGAAATTGGAATAGACCAAACTTTTAGAGGCCTTAAATACGTCAAGCAATGAACAAAATTGACTTCTCTTCTTTAGATATTAAGCAACATGGAGCTTGCTGTTGCAAGCTGGGTGCTACTTCTTAGTAGCATCCAGAAGTACCTTAAGCTGTTCTCACAGTCTGAAATTTAATTTCTCTTTTGTGCCTAGTTTTTTTTTTTTGCTATCTGTAGGTATTTCCAATACTATATTATCAACATGAACTGATGCATAAACTACTGAAGTAACTAGATTTCTCATTCTTCAGAAGCTGGAATTGCTTTAAGTCTGTTTTGTAGATGTAGTTCTTAGCTATTCTTATGCTGGAGAACAGTGCATCTCATTCTGCTTTCATAAATCTTAAGAGTCTGTCTCTGGTGAAATCTGAATTGTACATTTTTGTAATGGTCCAAAATAAAAATCAGTTGAATTTTGACACTAGTGTAAGTATGTCGCCTGAATAATGCTTTCCCCTTGATCCTCATACATCAAGGAAATTAAAGTGCCTTGCATAAAGACAGACACGATAGAAGAGCTTGGAGATTGTGATTCCCCAGAATTTGAGACTATCTTCGTTGTATCAGACTTCCAAGATTCTATCTTCAGCAACCTCTGCAAAGCAGATTGCCGTGTCATTGGGCCTCCAGTAGTACTGCACTGTGCACAGAAAGGAGAGGTATGTGCTTTCTGTTGACATCAGCTGAGTAGTTCTCTGGTGCAGTGAGTTCTGGGTATCGTGTTTGGAATAAAATCTCTTGCTTTGCCAATCAATCATAAATATTCTTAGCAAGAGAATTTTGAGAAAAGTGAGTTTCTAATATTATGTTAGAATATTGCATGTACCAAGAAAGCAGACAAGACAGTAAGGCTACAACTACTGCGGTAGTTGTGGGAGTTGTTGACCCGCTAGTCGGGATTGTGCCACTAGGAAAGGCAGCGTACAAATGATGCTCCAGCAGACACTTTATATTTTCAAAGGTTGTCATGTAGAGAGGATGGATTGAGGAGTTTAAAAAAAAAAAAAGGATGGTGTGCTACCTGTGGAACTTGGGGATGCGCTCGTTACTTGATTGGAATGCTGGCAGGTCTGGAGGTGAAGTATAGCTGAATACACAGACTTGGACTAGTGTCTGATGCATTTTAATACTAGGAACGATATTACTGTATTAAAGGTAGTATTAAAACTTTAATGGAAGCAGTATGCTGTTGACTAATCAGCTTACTTCTGACTTTCAGCCTTTACCTTTTTCCTGTCGTCCGCTGTACTGTGCAAGCATGTTGAACTTGGTACTGTGCTTTACAGGATTCAGGAAGAAAGATGAATTAGTAAGACTTTTTTTTTTTCATTTGAATTGGTAAAACTATAATAAGTTTATTTTCAAAATACTTTTCTGTTCTGTCACCCATAGGGTTTAACCATGACTAGAGCTCATATGGGGGAATGAATTGTTTGTTGTGTTTTGTTGGGTGCCCAGAGATGGTGATTTTTTTTTTTTTTGAGGATGGGAACAAAACTGTTTCCTTGTCCAAGTTGTTTTGTCCATGCCATGTTTGGTCACTGTTCTGTTGAATGATATTAAGCAGTTCTAATTCAGCAGGGCTTAAATATTTGTAGATTTAGGCTTCAGATAAGATGAAGTTTACCTGATGGTATTCCCTTTTGTACAGGTAGTAGTGTGATCAAGTAAAGCTTTGTAGTCCTGTTCAGAGCATTTGCAGACAGGCTATCTTGCTATCATGCTATCAGGACTTTAGTCTTGACATATCTAGGTATGAAGTAGTTTGATACTCTATCACTTTGCCTTTCCATTTCAATTATACAGTTGTCAGCTGACTTCCTTATTGGACACCTGGGAATCAACAATATGGCTCCACATCTTCATCTGGAAAAAAATAAAATCCCAGCCCTAAACAAAAGCCTTTGCTCAGTGTTAGGGATAGTTAGGCTTGATCTGCTAGATTCAAAATGGACAAATTGCAATCTTATGTAAATTCTGGCAGTTGCCCCTTCAGGTAGAATTGACTAAATCAAGGATCATAACATGCCTCAAATCTGTTGTGTGTGGAAAAAGTGAAGGCATTATGTGTGATGATCACAAAAGTACTGGTGGTTTGGGTAGTCTTCCTCAAGCTGCACAGCAAGACTGTATTAAATGTTTAAAAAATTAAGTTAGTGGTTCTTCTGATGTATCAACTGTATCTTAACCTGTAGATGTGAAAGAGTTGTTTTAAGAACAAATCGCAGCATTTCCATTCCTAGGCATTAAATGTAACCTCCTGTGGCTTGTGTTGTGAACTATTTTTGTACTGCTCTTACTCTGTGCTGTATGCTTCAAAAGATACACTGAAAACTTATTTTGTCTTTGTTTTTCAGGTTAAGCTAGTGACCTTGGTTCACCATATGGGTGGAGTTATTCGAAGAGACTTCAGCTCAAAAGTTACACATCTGGTGGCCAACTCAACACATGGAGACAAATTCAGAGTATGTAAGCCTGAGCTGGTGCTTCATGGAAACTTTCAGAATTTGGCTGTTGTAGACTAGGTCTGTAAATTATACTTCAGCTCATAAGTTGCTGGGTTTTCTCCTGTACTAAAAACAATGACTTGTAATTGCGAGTTCATCTCCATCTGGTGTTGAGCTTTGGCATGTTTTCGTCCCTGTTAGATATTTAAATAATATTGATTGCCTAAATGCAGAGATTTTGAAATAGACTAGTAAATAACACGAACCAAAATATTTAAGTGCCAAAGTACTCATGTTATCAGTACTTAAGACATTCATGAATGTTTGTCAATGAACAAGTATTTATATATCAACATGCTTGCTTTGTTTTGTCTGTCCAAACTATAAACTTTGAGGTAGCTTGCAGAAAACTTTAGTACTCAGTTTGTGTGTATCTTCTTTTAAGAATTATTTTTAACTTGTTATGTATAAGCATTCAAATCTTCCTTTATGTATAAATATGTGGTGTTTTCTGACCACACCAAAAGGGAATCCTTCAGGATGTGTGTGTGTCCAGTTGACAAGTAAATACAAGTTTATAGGTTTTCATACCATGGAATATGACTTAGGAATGCCTCTGTCCCTTTTCTCTCCCTTGTTTGCATTCTTAGTAGGCGGTTGCTTTTTTCCTAGTCTGTCTTTCTAATCTTCCAGTTTGAAGAGAAGACCTACTTTCTAACTGTTCAAGCACTCCATGCTGCCAACTCAAAAGGAGAAAGTAGGAAAACTTTACAATCTCTTGAGCAGTCATGGAAGTTACTTTTTGGAGTAGTTGCTTTCTCTTTGGTAAAAGCAGGCTGGGATGTTTGTCTTCATACAAAGTATCAGAAGCAGAAAAAAAGATCACATATTCCACTGGAACAGGGATTTGATTTTGTGGTTTTTGTGAGTGAGGAAGGATATCAGACTAACAAAACGGTGCACTTCTGAGTAAGTGTCAAAGTAGTTATTGGTCTGATCTCCTAGTCATAATACATTCTAACTCTTGGGAGTTACAGCTGGACATATGTTCACTTTTTGCAGTATCTGTCTTGAAAAGTGAAAGTCAGATTACAAATTTTTCTTGGTATGGAAGAAGTCTAAATGGAAATGCTTACTTGGTAGAACTTCTGCTTTTCCTGTTTTGTAGATTGCTGTGAGTCTTGGTACTCCTATCGTGAAAGCTGAGTGGATTTATAAGGCTTGGGAGAAAAGGAATGAAATGTAGGTGCTTATTTTCCTTCAACCTTAACCTTGCATCCTGTTCACTTGTAATGTTGTGAGCTTCTGTTTAACTAGTGATGTAGCACTGACTTAGTGACGTTTTTGTGCATATTTTTTTTTCCTTTCCCAGTGATTTCTGTGCAGCTGATGATGACTTTAGAAATCAGTTCAAGGTTCCTCCCTTCCAGGACTGCATGTTAAGTTTCCTTGGATTCTCTGATGATGAGAAAGCTAACATGGAGGAAATGACAGAAATGCAAGGTTATTGTTTATGAAAGTTGCCTGTGGAAAGAATGGGATTTATAGCTGATAAATACTACACTGAAGCCAAAATGCTCGATTGTGAATCCTGAAGTGTTAGTGAAGGCTCTTCAACTTGGAGAGCCATAAATTGATTTTTAGATGTCAGTGTATACCTAAGTTCTGGTAGCTGTTGAAGAATTGTAACTACTTAGGCTGATTGAAACTAGACAATTTAAAAAGAAGTAATTATGGGATGCTTGAAGGTGTCCTGGAAAACCTGTTACATAGTATGTATATTCTGCTTCAATTTTCATAATCGGTTTCATGGCATGCATCTTTACGTAATTCACAGAAAGTATCTACAATGTTTAGAACTTTGATATGAATCATCGCTGGTGAAACGCTTGATTGGAAGTGTTCCATTTTTTAGTAGTGTAGTACAATATTAATAGTAATGCTGACAGTAATGATGTAACAATAACTTGCAAGTCTCTAGCCTTATATTGCTAGAGTTGCGTGTAACAACTGTAGAAATGGGAGTGGAGCAAGCTTGTAACAGCAAGGCTGTCTCTAAAGAGATGAAAGTTGGCTGGGTTTACTTTTTTTTTCTGCTTCCCCCTGACCTGTTTGCCTAAAGCTACTTATAAGATTGTGACTTGCACAGGTTCTAGCTTGTGGATGTCTTTAGGGTAAGCATTCGTGGCTTGCTCTTCTAAGAAACGCTTTTCAGGAGAATATGGCATTTATTGCCAGACAGGTTTAAATGTTCCCTGAACTCTGTGTACTCTTGACTTCTCAATGTCTACTTTACTACTGCGTACTACATGCTACTTCCTAAAAGCTGTCCACTGCTGATAATGTCTGGGGTATTATGTAAGCCAAGCAACTGATCGACTCGCTCAAGAGTTCATCTCTCTTTGGCTCTTCTCTCATGAATGATAGATGCCACAGAACTATCAAGTGAGCTACTAATTTCTAAAAATAAGATTCTTCAGTCTTGCTAATTCGCCTTTTTTTATGTAGGAGGATGCTGTTTGCCAGTTGGTGATGAAAGGTGTACACACTTAGTGGTTGAAGAAAGTACAGTAAAAGATCTTCCATTTGAACCTTTAAAAAAACTTTATGTTGTAAAGCAAGAGGTTAGTGCTGACAAATTTGTGAAAGACTTTTGCTATATAATACTCGGTATGTGAGATGTTTTTCCAGGATAAGCTATGTGTTTGTATTTGGTATACAAACTGCCTTAGTATTATATATTATTTTGAATATTTTTAATTTTGGATGAAGCCCTGTAATCTGTTTTTAATGTGTGTGTTCCTTTTTCCTTTAGTGGTTTTGGGGAAGCATTCAAATGGATGCCAGAGCTGGGGAGTCCATGTATTTATTTGAGAAGGTATGTTGAACTCTCTCATGTAATACGCAGCATGTATTTGGTGGTAGAACTAGCATGCGCGTTAGTACATGTGTGGCCAGAGGTCGAATGTTTTAAAGCAGCATTTAAGTTCCAGATAATCCATTATAAATTTTATACTTAGAAATCTACTTTGGAAAAAACTTTGTTTCCCAAAGGTTAAACTTATTTTTAGTTGAACAAAATACTAGTGTGTTTTCCAGTGTTGTTTTTTTTTTTTTTTTTTAAAAAAACCCCTTGCTCATTTTCCCTAGGCTTCTCTAAGATGAGTTGTGTTGTGTGCTGATCTCTGCAATTAACTTACCTTTGCACTTAGTTTAGCTGGACACAGTGCACAGAAACACTAAACCAAAGTTTCTTTTACTATAGTCAGAGAGTCCTGGCCTCAAGAAGTCTGTGTCACTGCTTTCTCTGAATACTCCAAACAGCAATCGCAAAAGACGTCGTCTGAAAGAGACTCTTGCACAACTGACTAGAGAAACAGATATGTCACCGTTCCCTCCTCGGAAACGCCCGTCAGCTGAACATTCGCTTTCTGTTGGGTCCTTGCTGGATATTTCTAACACTCCAGAGTCAAGCATTGCCAGTGGAGGTAGAGCTAAAAACCTTTCAGATGCACTTGCAGTGTTTGAGCTCCCTGCATACAAGTGGCAACAGTAGTGGTAGGGAAGTCTTACTGGTTTTGCTACAGGTTTCCTAAGTAATTCCAGGCTATCTCCTTTTCAAAGTGTGTAGAAAGCAGAACTGGAGTGAAGAGTTCAAAGATAGGTGGAGGCCAGGCTGCCTCTTGTCATCACAGTGAGCGTATTCATATCTAAAAAAAAAACAAGGAAAAGATATGGAGCTGATAAATATAAAGTACAGTGTTACTCCAAAATGCTTCAAATGCGCTGCTGAAAATCTGCAACAAAGAAGCAATGTAGTTAACGGTAAATCATCTAAAAAACACTCCAGTAGGATACGTGAAGAAAGGAGGACAAGGATTCTTTTCTATAGGAATTAAAGGGAAAATTCCTGGAAAGCCCACTCCTCCTAGGTCTTTGAAATGTTCTGTTGAGGTGACACTATTTGTGCCAGCAAACTGTCATGTCTAAAACTTCACAAGAATAGAAATCACCAACTAGTTTTCATCACTTAATTGGCAAAGAGCTTTTAATATCTCTGCACATGGTTCTTGTGGAAGAGAGGAAACTGCAAAATTTTGGCTTAGTCAAGAGCTAATACCTGAGGCTTTAACAAAAAAAAGTCTTAGTTCCATCATGTAAGGGAGGTATCTGGAGTTACTACTGCTTTAAAAAAAACCCCGTATACAAGTCAAATAAGAAATCTCAGTGAGGCACAACCTGTAAGTGATAATTCGAAAGAAATACAGGGAACATCAGCTTACTCTCAAAGACCAACTTTCTTAGATCATGCTAGCGCTAGCTCTTGTAAGCCCTGGTACGGAAGTTTCTTCTAATCTGACATCAGCAGACAGTTTCAGAAAAAGTGCTATTTTGAAAACAACAGGTAAGGTACTTATTTCATAGTAACTGTGACAGTGGCTAACTGGCATCAGAATGAGTGAGTACAGGTCTCTGAGGTCCCATACACAAGCAAGTATTTAAAACTAATGGACTGTGCCAGGTCCACCTTGGCTTTAGCTTTAAGAGATGACTTTCTTGTGCCTTCCCCCAAATAGGATGAAATGTAAGTGGTGCACGCAAGGACTGATTTTAATAAATGATTTTGAATTACATACCTAGCGCAAGGATGGTAGGCAGCTGAAAGATAATTGCTTACATGGCAAAGTGAAAGTAGAAAAGTACTTTTGTACACAGTGTATGTATAAATAGCATTCAGCACCTCATCCTCACTTCCTACTAAATGTAATAGGGTTAAGTCATTGACCTGCCTGTAAATGGCTTACTGGTTTCAGACTAATGTTGAGACATAACGTATTACTATTGCTCTATAATTAGGCTGTTATAAAGCAAGCCATTTGCTAGAAAGAGCTATGGTAACTCTAGAATAACTTACAGAATAGCCTTTAAAAGAAAGGTGCCTTTCCTTAAAACTTCAGAAGGTTTTTTTTCTGTCTTTGAGATATTTTTTTTTTTTTTAGGGACTCTATTGTAATAAAGCTTTATTTTTCTTTTGTGAATATCTCTTCATCAGAAACACCAAAATCCTGTGCAAGGCCTTCAAAAAACTCAGCTTCTCTTCCACTAAAGCAGTCTGCAAGATGGCAGGTTGCAAAGGAATTGTATCAGACAGAAAGTAACTATGTTGATATTCTAACAACAATCATTCAGGTAAGCTGGTTTTAAAGCAAGTCAATGATTATTTTCAGTCTGTAATTTTCAGGCTTTTGAGAGCTTGGGTGCATCAAAGGTTTATAAAAAGATGATAGTATGAACAGTATCATGTAATTTTACTGACACATAAAAATGTTTATTATCTGTTAATAATGAAGGCTGGAAAATATGATTTCTAAGCTGGGATCTGCAGTGGAATTGCAGTTTGTATGGAAGTTTCAAGCTTCAGGATAATAGGATCTTCATGACTCAGATTTTTAAGGTATTAGTGAATAGAGAGAGATGGCAAGGGAAAAAAAAATTTTAATTATTCCAAGAAAAGCAGAATAGCAAACAGCTTCCAGGAAGAGCTTAATTTCTAAGAACCTTGTTTCCATTGCAGCTGATTATATGCTTACAGAATGAGCTAAGATGTGTGTGAGTAGAAAAGTAGACGAAAGGGAGTTACGCTGTAGTGATGTATCAAACTTAGTGTCTGTATCTTAAAACCACTATTCCACAACCCACTCGTGCTAAATGGGAATATGTCAAGAGTGTGACTGCAGGAAAGTAAGATCTGGAAGGAAAACACTGTTATTGCTTTCATAACTATTTCTAACACAATTTGTGGCAGTTGAGAGGGCATTAACTTTGTCTAATTCATCAGTTATTTCAAGTTCCATTGGAGAAGGAAGGACAACTTGGAGGACCAATCCTTGCACAGGAAGAGATCAAGACCATATTCGGCAGCATTCCAGATATTCTTGATGTGCATACTAAAATCAAGGCAAGCTGCAACTTCTCCCCCACAGGGGAAGCTTTGATATAGACTTTGAATCTTTTCTGCATGCTTTAAGTTGTATCTACTGGATAGATGTAGATTGATCCCGGTGCTGTTACATACTGTACAGCCTATGGAATTGAGTGTGAATTCAAAGTATGCTGTAAGATTTAACACTTACATGTAAATATCTGAAGTCTGAGTATTGTGCATGTAACTAATATTGCCATTCATGAGCTGGCTTCTCCTTTTCCCATTTTAATACCCCTTCCTGTAGGAGGTTTTCTGTAACTGATAAAAAACTGGGCAAAACTGATAAAAAAATGGATATCAAGTGGTAGTCTAACTCTCAGAAGTGCTTGTAACGCACATTTCTGTTAATACAGTAAGCAAGGACTCTTGGAAGGATACCTAAAGCTATGGAATAAAAAAAAACACCACCAAAAAAAGTCAGTGTTATCCTGGGCTTTAGACATGTTCATATAAGGAGCCTTCTGTCATGCATTAGGAAAAACTGGTCCTTCCTTAAATGGCTTTGAGCCAATTGTCAGAAACTACCAGTCATAAAACCGACTTGCACTTCAACCTGTGAAGCGGCTGATCTGGTATGAGGCCTAATAAGAGTTGATTAGAATTTGCTATGAGACTGTTTTCTTGAGGCATTTCTTTAGTTTATGTTTTGATCTGGATCACAAGGGCTCTCTGCAGCCATCTCTGAGTCTGTCAGCAGACTGTGATACAAACCTTCCTCAAATATGAAATCGTAACATCTCATTCTAATAATGGCATGTGTATGTTCCTGTCTGCATTTTGCAGTAGGCTTTTAAAATAGAGGGACTTGCAGACTGCCTGTAACAAAGTAGTTTGGGTTTTTAATTTGTTTTTTTGTTTTGTGGTTTTTTTTTTTCCAAACCATTGGGATCCAGTCTAGTTAATCACTGATAGGTATTGATATGTGCCCACTGAGATGAAAGTGGAGCATGTGTGTCCATGTGTCAGGTAGGACTCACCTGCAGCATGCAGTGTAGACAAAGTTGCTTAGAAGTGGTGGTTGTGTTTTCCTTCATCTTTGGTGCAGCAAACCAATATTAATGGTGAATCCTTGTCACTTAAGGTGAATCCTGAACCTTCAGCTGTGCCCGTCTGTCCCTGTTATTAGCTGACAGTGAATAAGCTTGATCCTTATCAAGATGATACAGGCTTAACAGCTTGGTCTCGCTTTCCTTGACACCCTAGTGTGGCAAGTGAGGGAAATCTATGCGAGTTTTATTTCAGTCCTGTCTTACGGATTTAAGAGTCCTATATTAGTTGTGCACTCAGAATTGGTTCAACTGTCTTCTGCATATACTTTTTAATAATCATTTGGGATATGTTCTGTAGTGTGTTGGGGACAGCAGTGTCATCTTGTTGCAGAGTTTGCTAGTGCCGATACACTGCTTGGCTCTGCTTGCATTGATCCAAAACGATATATTCAGTAAGCCAGAGGTCTCTTGCTTTCAGCTCTCAGTAGACTGAAGGGGCTTATTGTGAAATTGTACATCTTTTAGGAACGCCTGTTTTGTCAGCATGGAAACACCCAACTAATTAACGTGTGTTTGGCAGAACACTGATCCCATCGTGCAGCTTACGCAGTTCATTCTCATCATATTTTCTTCCCCCAATCCCTGCATGTGTTCTAGGAAGACCTGGAAGATCTTATGATAAATTGGACTGAAAGCAAAAGTATTGGTGATATCATTCTTAAATATGTAAGTTTCTGTTTCTTTTTTTTATGCATTAAGAGCTAGTAAGAGCTGTTATCTCACCTTACAAATAATCCATTTGTAGGCACTAGCAAATGCAAGCAGAGCATACTGAGTGAGAAAGAACATTAACTTGTATCACTGTATTTGCTGTTTAGACTTTTCAGTTGAGTTAGATGATATACTTTTTATAGGTAACCCATGTCAAGTTTAAGTGTTTGTGTCTGTCCGCTTGTATGAGGGCACTCCCTCGTGAAACTCCAAGTAGATATGGTTCGAGAACTGTAACTTGTAAAACTACAGACATGCTTTTTACTCAGGCATTAAAAGGGGCTCTTCCTGTAGCCTTAGCTATTTGCTGCTTCTGATCAATAGTAAATAGCTAGAAAAATAACTTTTCATGGAAACTTCTTGTATTCTTTCTTGAAGACTTGAAATGTGTAAGTGAGTAAGGATTCCTTTTTTCCCCATGTTGAGAACGTGCGGAACAGGAAAGCTAGGTATGGGACTACAATGAATTTTAACATAAGCGGTCTGCTAGGTATCTTGTGCTTTTGCTGACCTGATCTTTTTGACACAAATAGTGTTTGACATTCAAAAGTTTTCAGTCTAAAGTATTGCTTCTGGTGGTTTAGTGTCTCGCTAGGTGAGAATCCACCTTCTGCTTGAGCTGTTCAGCAGCTTCCGAGATTGTCACATGTGTACTTGATGTTTCTGAGAGCAGTCTGCATTTAATCAGCAGCACTGGATCTCGGTCATCTGGCATGCAAAAATGTCTTAACTTGTTCTGTGAACACACATGGGTTTACAACACTTTTTTTTATTATTCTTTATTGAAATGTGCTTTTGAGCAGCTTTATATGGCTCAGGGCATATGAACATATGTACAATGCTACATAATATGTAAAGCGGAGCTGTAACAGTTGTTTCTTTCAGTCAAAAGACTTGTTGAAAACATACCCTCCATTTGTGAATTTCTTCGAAATGAGCAAGGAGACTATTACTAGATGTGAAAAACAGAAGCCAAGGTTTCATGCCTTCCTAAAGGTAAGTGTCTATAGAACGAAGTCTTTGAGTAGAACATGGAGACCGTTACCAAGTAAACTGCTTAATGCAGTAGATGGAAGAATGTGGAATTTGGGAAGCTTGGAGGACTGTGAACATCTCTTGGTGGGACAGAAATAGGAAGAATTTGAACTTCAACCTTTCAAGATCCTCGTAAGACTCTTTTTCATAAGAGGTCCAAGCTCCTCCTTTGTTACACAGCTTTCAAGGTAGTTTGGTTATGTGCATTTGTTGCTGGAAAAGTGCATTCTGATTGCTTTCTACCAAATACATGTCTTCTCTAATCTGTAAAGATAACTAGAGTTGCTGCTTTTTATTGGTCCCCCTCCCTGTGTTTAAAAGACTTGTATTTCTGAATTAGCTTTCAACTTGCTTTTGGCAGCAGTGAAGTTCCAGCTAGTTAGAACCTCTCAGCATTCTTGTGATTAATGAATAGGAGCATAACAGTGGAGATCTAGCAGAAAGATGGTCTTCAAAGAAAGAATTATCAGAAGATGAGTCTTAAGACTCTTGAGCTTTCAGATGAAGGTATATAGTTGATTAGTAGTGCAGTGTAGCTTTAACTCCTCTTCTATAGCCAGCTATTGTCTCAAGTAGTGGAGTAATCAGACTGACAGATACCAGCTCGTGTTTTCTGAGGTACCAGGAATTATATCCAGATATTGATATCTACAAGATGGGGAAATGAGACGAGGCCCCACCCCCTGTCCCACTGCACATTAACATCTGAAACAAGGACTGGGAGGTTGGTAATATGGACAGTTTAAAAACAGACATTCTGAGAACCTAAATCATGTGATAAGTACTGTGCAGATTTGAACATAAGGTGGTTTTTAACATGATCTGTTAATGACGGAGTATTGGTGGTACACGGTTCTCAAACTTCTACGGCAATGCTAGTTTCAAAGACGACAATTTTTCTCCTAGTTTGTGATTTTTGGTGTGTTTTTGGGGGGGTGGGCGGCAGGGGGCGGGGAAATAAGAATTACTTAATTTCTCCCTTTTCCCCAGATAAACCAAGCTAAACCTGAATGTGGCCGCCAAAGCCTAGCTGAACTACTGATCCGTCCTGTTCAAAGGCTGCCTAGCGTTGCTCTGCTACTAAATGGTAATGTGTTCTTTTTTTTTTTTATTAGTTTGTCTGTGAAGGTGTTAAAACCAAGGTAATATCTGTTTTTGTCCTAATTAGCAACAGCTTTTCTCATAGAAAACAAGCCCGATTCTGGGAGTTAATAGTGATTAATAGCAGTCAGCAAGACAAATTACTGAAGGAAGCATACTTTTGTCTAAATTTCATTTGTTCATATATTTGTCTGTAGGACACAGGGAGAGAAAAAGTTTGCTCTCACAACAGTTTTGTCTCTTCAAATACAAATAGAATTGAGATTCAAATGCAGGTAGCATAAACTAGAGACCAGTTCATATTGACAAGGCTTACAGCTTCATGTGTTCCACCTGGTATTAACCACTTGCTGTAATTATGATTATGTTAATAAAGATGATGATAAAAGAATGTACGCCACCACCCTTTGCTTCACTTAGAAAAAGACTTCTATGCTTGTCTCTGCACTTCAGCAAAAACAGAACATGGTCTTGTTGATTTTTTTGAATAGTTGGAGGGTTTGATTTTGTATTGTAGACAGGTTTTTTCCTTAATGAGATGCATGGATAATTGCTGCTCAGCCTACTTCCCTACTTAATCAGGGCTATTTGGACTCCAGGATAGCTGTAATTTCTTCAGTCATCTGACTTACAGTTTAAACTTGAATTTTTCATTTTTCATATTTCTTTTCAGGCACTTGTAATGTGTGGGATTTTTTTTTTTAACTGTAGATATTAAGAAGCATACAGCAGAAGAGAATCCGGATAAAATAACTCTAGAGAGAGCTATTGAGTCATTAAAGGAAGTGATGACGTAAGTGATGCTCATTCTGTGAAACATACTGTTATATGTTTAGATCTCTCTTTTGCTTCTGAATTGCTCTTGGTGTGTTGTTGCCATAACTTTAGTCTCCATATAAGTACATGTAATTGTGTGTGTTCTGCAGTCTCCCTTTTGCCAGTGTTGTCACTTTGGCATTCTGTGCCAGATCTCTTGAAGGCGTCTATGCTGGCGTTGTTACCCAGTGCTTCTACCTGAGCATCTGCTGACTCCCTGCCTCAGCACAAAGCTGAACCTCCTGAGTCCTCTGTTCTGTTCCAACTCTTACTTCTATCTATTCCCTCTGGAATAGGCGTGTTTTTCCTGTAAATCTTACTTCTGTGCATATATCCACTGAAAGGACACACTATTGGTGGAAGATTAGTTTCTCTTCTGGTCCTGTATTAGCTATTCTTGGCACCATGCCACGAGTTAATTAGCTTAAAGCTGAAGCTGTTTAGATTGTAAGTCTTGCCTCTTCTGAAGTGTAACATATGTCTCCAGCAATGAGACCTCCTGTATCAATTGGGTAAATGTTTGTCTGATTTTAACAGCAACTTTTAAATTGGAATTATTCTTGCATTTGCTTCTTGGTGAGCTGCAGTCCTGACTTGAGGGGATAAAATGCAAGCTGTAAAGAACTGCATTGTGTTGGTTTCTAGTTCAAAATCTTACAGGGCGGGGGGGGAGGCGAATTATATATAAACTGAATGCTGTGTCAACTACTGATAACACGACAAGAATATTGTTCTAGATCTGAAGTTTCCTATGTGCTTAGCGTTATGGTATTTGGCACTTCCATGAGCAAGTGTGATTGATTTTGTATTTTTCAGTGCTGCTGTGTAAACTATACCTCTGAATGTTTAGCTTCATTATTTTTGTATGTCTTGAACGCAGTGTGTTCATTTACTGTTGCTTGATATTGAAAATAAATATGCTTCCCTCAGACATATTAATGAAGACAAAAGAAAAACAGAGGCACAAAGGCAGTTCTTTGATGTTGTCTATGAAGTTGATGGATGTCCAGTAAGTAATTTCTCTGAAGCTGTTCTCAGATCTGTAAAATGGCTGTGTGCTAGTTTGCTTCCTTTGCAGGAATATGTGTGGCTAAAATGCAACAGTGCTAGTTTAAACAGATTTCCAGTGTTTAGCTGTAACCAAGCAGTAATCCAGCCCTTGAACTGAACGCTTAATAAGCTTTTTGCTTCTATCGCTTAGGCCAATCTGTTGTCCTCTCACCGAAGCTTAGTTCAGCGTTTGGAAACTATAGCACTTGGTGATGACCTCTGTGACAGGGGAGAACAGGTCACACTCTTTCTGTTCAATGATTGCCTAGAGGTAAGATGACTATATAAGTACATCTCATGAACTGAATTATAAAAGGCTTAACACTACTTATGAATATAAACAAGTGGAATTTTAAAACTTTGAAGCGTAGTTCCAAGTCACGGAAAGCTGATAGCTTAACACATGCTGATGTTGCCTTTCCATTAGCTATTGTATAAGCCAACACAAGTATCTATTCAGGTCTGCATGGTTGAGAGGTGTTAATGTAGTCTTTAATGTCTTGCAGCCAGACCAAAAATTTAAAAGTAGCTTAATATGTTAAGAAATAAATGTTTATCTGAATAGCACTTTGGGTAGTACCAATGGATGAAAAGGTACTGGAGTCCTTGGCTGAGCAGGATGTCATTTTAAAGATTAGTCATATTTAATGTGAGTAAATAGTGGGCCTCTGGCCTAGGCCTCTCTGTGCTTTGGCTACAAAAAAAAGCAAAAAAAAATAATCACATATTAAATGCCTTAGACTAACAGCATGTTAGGAAGACCTAAGAGGGAAAAATAATCTAACTGGGTTTTGGAGACTTAAGTGGAGAAACTGAGGTTGCAAAGGATGCTTTATGAAAGTGCTTTTTACTGCCTGCAGCAGTAAAGAACACTGACTTCATAGAAGACCAACTCTAAAATAACCCAAAATTAGTGCTGTCTTAAGCAGCACTTAGAGACAAAAGCCTATTGTGCCTAGTGATGAACTCTTCCTGGGAATCAAGTTGACTCATCTTCATCGCTCCTTGTGAAGGAAGGAAAGGAAAATGAAAACACTTTTGATAAAGCTTCTTGGCTTATCTTTTGTACAAGATACTTTGCTTAGAAAACATGTATCTTCAGTTGCACATAAGATACCTATGTGTTAATGTAAAGTAAAAACTGACTGACCGACCTCCACTGCAAAACATGCTTGATGGCTGCATGCACAAGCAACAGCAGGTGATGTTTCTGGGGCATAACATGCCACAGCCTAAGCTGGTTCATGCATACAGATGTTGTCTTTTCTGTTTACATCTAGACTACCTTGTGGTAGGTTTCAAAGGGCCCTTGCGTCTTCTACCCTACGCAGGGTAGAATTGAGGTCTGTGATACAAAATTACTTCCTCTCTGGATTTTTATTTTTGAGGTAGTGTATTGATGCTAAGTAACAAGTATTGCTGGGCCATTAGAGCTGTAGATGGTGGATAGCGAGATAAGTGAGTTTCTTAAAGATTTACTTTGTAATGTAGCTCTCTAAAATACTCTTTAGAGTATTTCTCTGTAGTAAGTCTTTCTGTGCCTTCATGTATACTAGAAGGTAAAAGAATAGAAGGGAAAGAATACAATGGTAATAGACCTTCTAACTTCAACCTCTTTGTCTTCTTTCTAACTGTAGATTGCGAGGAAACGGCATAAAGTTATTGGTGCGTTCAAGAGTCCACATGGCCACACAAGGCCTCCTGCATCTCTCAAGCATGTTGTTCTCATGCCTCTCTCCCAGATCAAGAAAGTCCTAGACATCAGAGAGACAGAAGGTCTGTATGTTTTGAAGTGCTGTGATAGCTAACGAAAACTGTGGTTCAGTGTATAAAGGATGAACATCTGCTGTCATGGGATAGAATGCTAAGGTATATTTGTTGGATGATGTGTTAGGTATGTGATTTTAGTATAGGATTCTGTTTGAAGCTCTGTATGAGCTTGAGAATTCCTTGCATTGGCACCTTTTGGCTTTTCAAGAATCGCTGCAGGATGCTGAATTCGGCAGAACTACTAGATGGCATTATCATAAGCCAATGAAATGGCAGTGCGAGTTAAACAGAAGAGTAGCTTGACAGCTCTGGATTTACAAAACAAAACCACCAAACTTCAGTCCAGAGCATTAGACTGATCAGAGATAAGTGCTGTTGCTGTGAGACCGGATCTTCAGTTAACTGGCGATAATGATGCTCAGGAGGAGCTGTGCTTAGTATCTTAGAAGAAAGATTTTAGATGACTTAATTTCTGAGACTGCTTTGCCATGCTGAGACTGTAGGGCTTTTGCTGAAGTAATGCATAGCTACAGCAGCAGAACTCGTGCTACAGTACTGGTCCAGCCTTGATAGTGACTTCTAAAGGAAGTCTAGTCAGACTAGGTTCTAGACCTATACCCCAGAAATATAGATTTGATATTTCACTGTAGGTGATGGTATGCATGTCGTACTTGTTCTACTTTGTGTTCTCTGAAGCATCTGAACATAGAGCCCAGCAAAAATAGAACTGGCAGAGAGGGTAGGCAGTAAACATTATGCCTACCTGCACTTTTTCTAAAAGGTACTTTAGGGTTTCTCTTTAAGAATTCTCTTTAAATTACTGTGCAACACTTAAATTTACTTTGGGACTTGGGCGGTGGGAACCATTTGTAAGCATATCCTTTAATATTTACTAAGAACTCCAGTATGCAGATCTTGGGAGAGCTCCCTCATGTACAGTCACTTATAGGACTGCTTTTCCAGTGCTGCTTTTCTGAATTGGCAATGGGTTGTTTTTTCTTTCTCTCAGCTGTGTTTAGCACGCTTCAGCTGTGTCTGTTATAAAGCAATATCAGCAATGAGTTAACTTTCTGCTATCAAATGAACAATCTTTGTGAAGTTTAAACAGTAAAACTGTTATAACTTGGTTATTTTGATGTGATATATAGCACTGATGTTTTTTCCTGCTTTACGAAATAGGGTAGATGTTGTTTTCCTTGTTCTCTGATGAAGAAATGATCTGTCCAACACTTCATCAGTTAGAGAATGAACTGATATTTACTGCTATATCCAATAAAGACTGACTAGTCTGCAGACTGTAGTATGCAGATTATTTGGTGAATAAACAACTGTTGCATGAACAGCTGATTGCAACCTCTTGGTGAAGGATGTGGACAGAACTCGGTGCTCTTGCAAGTGATACAACAGCTATCATGCAAATAAAGATAAAACCCTTGCACCAAATCATGTTGTCCCTAACTGTAGCTCCTGGCAGTTGAAGGATTAACCCTTCTGAAGGTTCCCCCCTGAACTGTATGAAAAATGATTATGCTTTGTCTTAACTCCTTGCCTCTTCTTTTTTTTTTTTTTTCTGTGAACTGTAGATTGCCATAAAGCTTTTGCCTTAGTTGTGCGGCCACCTACAGAACTCAACAACAAGCTACTCAGTTTTCAGATGACAGCTGAAGAACCTCCTAAAGAAGATTGGTTGAAGATGTTGTGTCGGCAAGTGGCTAACACTATTTGTAAAGCAGATGCAGTAAGTGCTCTGGAACCATGTTGCTGATTGGAAATGTTTCTCTCTTTTTGGCTTGAATCACATGAAGCTAAAGAACTTGTTAATAGTGGATGTGCTTGAGGTGAAGTAGAGCAGAAAATATTTCTGCGAGCATGTCTGCAACTGAGTGGTTAAAAGGTGGAAAAGGAAACAGCCTGGAAAGCTAGCTTCTACAGAAGCCAGGAAGTACTTAAAATAAGAATCATGCCCTTTCTCCACCACAAATTATAAATAATTTGAACTCTGCACTGCAGATCTTCAGTAGGGCAGGTCTAAACAGAATTGTCTTCAGCTTGCCTCTTGCACAGCTTTGTTTCAATTTACAGTCCCAGCATTATAACTCATGTGTCTTGGTTTAACTCTGTGCTAGGTTGAGTTCTTTGTTCTACACTTCATCTGCATGGGCACTATTGTGTAAGAGCCATGAAGCATCTTCCTCCTATAGACAGAAGCCTACAGCCTTAAAAGAAGGAAATCAAGGAGACACTGGCCTCCTAACATTCTTCGAAGTTCAATGTGTAGGTTTTCCACAGCCAGGAAACTACTAATTTGAAGAGTAGATCCTTTCCAATTAGGGCAAGAGACTTTCAGTGAATGTTTTAATTATGTAGGAGTGTATGCTTATCAGTCATCCAAATTTGCTGAAAATATGTGGAGTACATAGAGCTGAAACAACTTGGGTTTAAGCTAGAAATGGTTTATGTTTAGCATTGTACTCTTACTGTACAAGATTTGGTTGTCTGTGATTTTTGAAGACATGCTTGTTTTAGGAGAGGCAGTTAAGTAACCAAAATAGCATCTTAATTTTATTTAGTTTGGCTTGTCATCTAGGGACTTATTCCTAAGAAACCTGTCTTTGTGCTTTTCCTTCCTTTTTAGGTACTGAGTAGGAAAAGTACTGACTGAGAAGTGTTAATTTACTTTAATCTGTCACCTCTCTTCAGTCTCTTGTGTTACATGTAACACAAAGGATGGAAAAATGTTGGGTTTTTTAAAAGAAATTAAAGCTTTGTGTAATAAATGTATCATTCCCTCTTGCCACAGGACATTCAAAATCATATGCTGACAAATTGTAACCTACTCTGCGGAATCCCATTAGTTATAATTTTTGTAACTACTGCTTTGTACTAGCTATATAATACTTTTTCTTGCTGATTTAAATGTCAGATTGAGCTCCAGTATAAGCACACTTCCCCTTTTCCCTGGTTTTCAAGAACTCAGTAGCATCATGTGAGAATGAGACAGCGTTTGCTTAGCCACATGGTGTCAGTAAAGGCTTTAACTACTCTTGGTTAGACACGAGGAAGAGCCATACGCTGGTGTCCTTATGACTTTCACTTCAAAACTTTTTTATTAGGTAAACAGTCTTTTCTTAAAATAAAAACCCAAAACAACACCCCCTGCAGCAACTTCCCACTCTCATGCATGCCCCCCACTCCCAGGTTTTGGAAGTAGCTAGCCAGGGATTACTTGCACATACTAGAGTTTGAGCATAAGACATGAAACAAACAGAGTAAACCCGAAACAAAGTTGTGGCTATTCTGAAATATCTATTAGGCTTAAGCTGAAAGGCTAAATCTTTGACAGCTGGAGCTATCAAGATTTCACTTCAGAATAGAGCTAGATGTGCTGGTGAAACAAAGGGGTATACATGTTGTGAAATTCCCCAGATATACTTCAGAAGTACTGGCTTGACTGAGGTCAGCCCTGAACTTGAAACTGAATCAAACCAACCAAATGTAAAACTACTGATGAAGTGGTGTCGTAAATTGATTGCACTGGCAGTTAATTTCATGAAATGGCATGAAATCAAATAGCTGCTGAACGGCATAGTAAGGGAGGAATATGGCAATTAAAACCTCTAAATCTGACCTAATGAACTAGAGAATAATATTTTGGCAAGTGATGATGTTTGTCAACCATTATTAAGACTACTTTTGTCTATAGGAAAATCTCATTTATACTGCTGATCCCGATTCAGTTGAAGTAAATACTAAGGATATGGACAGTACTTTAAGCAGAGCATCCAGGGCAATAAAGAAAACATCAAAAAAGGTAAGATACTACAAAGATGGTGCTTTACAGTAAAATCCACTTTAGTCAAGAATTGTGTTAGTATTCCTGTTTCAGGTGTTTTGTAGCACTTACAGTAGTGGCAGGAAAAACTTAATCTGAACTAAAACTCTTAAGTATAAGCTCCTTAAAGAAAGGAGGTGAGGATTGTTTGAGGTTTTGACTGAGTAGTTTTGGAGTATCTGTGTATAGTCTTAAGTATTATGGTCATAAGTATTATGTGGTCATTTTTGTATTATGGAACTTATTCTTAGTTTAATATTTTGAATCTTTTAAATATATTACAAAAAAAATCCCAACCCACAGCTGCAGGTGCTTTTAGGATATTAAATGGAGTTTTAAAGCTGCACACAATTGTCTAAATTCAGGTACCTTTAAACATAGGATGGGTGTAGAGTGTGCATGTCCTCCTAGTAAAACAGACTTTGAAGTAGCTAGGAAGTAAGCGCTGAATGCTGGTGTCTGCTTGTGTACGGTTTCCTTTGTGTATGGCTTAGCTCCTCTCAGCTAACAGGCTGAGGAGCTGTGGCCTGTTCTGCTAAGAGGACCTGACTGGGAGGCAGGAGGAAGGCTGCCTGTGCTCTGTTGTGTTGGCTGTGCACTGGGTTTGGTTCTGCTTAAGTTTGTGGCGTATGAGAGGGGGTGATGCAATGATGCAGCGAGGAGTCGCCTGTTTCCCATTCTCGGCAGCCTTGCAGCAGTCTTACTATGTTCACGGTGATAACACTGTTTCTTAGAGAAAACCGTAAAGGCTGCAGTAGTTTGGAAGCTGCTGAAGACTAAATGAAGAGCAGCTTAAAGGAGGGGGGCCTGACTGTGCAGAACCCAAGGGATGTTGGGAAGCCTGGTTGGCTAGACCTTATTTTGACTTCTCCCTGAATCTCCACCCCTGATCCTGACAGAGTGAGAAGAGCGGGATGATGGGGAGCCTTAAAAGTCAGATCACCTTGTGAGTGCGTTTGCTTGGCTAGTTTTGATACAGTCATATTGACATTTGATACATGTCTTGCAGATGTTCAAAATTGGAATGGTAGCCTAATTGTAGCTGTTATTACAGCTGAATTTTGTCAGTGTATAACTGCTTGTCAAACTCCTCAGGTTACAAGAGCGTTTTCTTTCTCAAAAACACCAAAGAGAGCTCTTCGAAGGGCTTTAATGTCGCATAGTGCAACAGAAGGAAGAAGTCCCAGTTCAGTTAATGAGAGTTATGTAGGCAGCCGACTGACTAGTACATCGTCATTAGCGGTAAGTGATTCGGCTGTGCAGGCCAAATAAGTAACCTTTTTAAGATCACAGTTATTTTAATGTCTGGTGCTGATCTTACTTTGACAATTTCAAGATCCACAGTGCAGAAAATTTATTTTTAACTACATTCATAGGCGTGTTATTTTCTGAGCAAGAGTTGTTTAATGAGAAGGCTTGCTTGCTGAAAATGCAGAAAAATCTGCTGTATGTACTAGAAACTGGGAGTTGCCTTGTACAATTAAGTTGGGAAAAAAAACAACCCACCATCTTTTGCCAGAGACGGAATGTGTATCCACTTCTGAGAGAGTGAGAGACTTCCAGCGCAGTCTTATGTGTGTTCATGCTTTTGATTTTGGACAATACAGACAAGTGTGATGTACAACCCGGAATGGTGTGGTGAAAGTATCAGTAAAAATAGCGAGATGGTAGACATCCTGTGAAACAAACTGGGAAGGAAGGGTAGAAATACAGGTGCTGCAGCCTAAGAGTTTTTAAAAAGGCAAGGGACTTATCTCCTTATACATATTTAAGAAAACTTGGTAAAATAATATATTGCTCTACATACTGCAACTCTTCTGCTATGCTTGGCTACCTATTGCAGCTTTTTTCTGCTACATTAGGTCAAACTCAATTTCCTAGTACAGTCTAGTAAAGCAGACTAAATTTGGAGGAATTTTTTCATCGTCTTTGCTTTTATTCTAGTGTTTGAGTAAATCTGTATGCTGAGTAAACATCTATTTTGAAGTCTGTAGTTTGTAGGACAGAAGGCCAACAACAGGATTTCCTGTGTCTCTATTGCTGCCTGATATGTCCGTACCCTAATGTAGAGATAATTCGGTATGTTTGAGTGGCCATTACATTGCACAACATAAAGATATTACCTCCCACATGAGATAGGCGTGACAAAAATATGAATTAATAAGGGAGGAAGTATCACAGCAGACTCTCTTGCTTTAGAGGAAAGAAAAGAATCTACTAGTGTGGCTATACCCCAGTTCTCTGTAGAGATTTTTGTTCCTTCAGTTATGATTGCTCCAACAACTGTTTTTGAATTCTAATTTTCTGTCTTCATTTTGATACAGTACTGTATCTCATTTCTCATGAAAATGCAAGTCATGCACTTTTCTCTTTGTGTGTGTCTACCCCATACAAAAATAGTTTTTACTACTGTAAGTTACTATCAATATTTCAAATTCTTCAGCGTTCTTGGACCTCTGAGATATATGATCTGCTGCCAAGCTGCAGCACACTGTTGTGATGTCGTGTGGTTTTTCTTAACCGATCCCACACACCACTGAACTTGCCTAAAGCTGTTTTTGGTTGAATCGTAAGGTTACGGGGAAAAGAGGTTTGGATTCTAGCGCCTCGAGTTGCTATACCAGTGCAGTTCTTGAGCAGGAAACTAAAGCTGCAGGAAACCTGAGTCCATTGAGAGAATCAAAGCTGTTACATGTTTTATTTAAATAAAATCCTGGCCTGTGCTTATGTGGGTTTTTTTTTTTTGGTGTTGAAAAACTATAGAGTAAAAATATCAATAAAGCTTGGATGCTTGGCTTTTCTCTTGTTTGGACTAACTCTTGAACCCCTTCCTGATTGTAGATTGCTCGTTCATCTTCTACACGCAGCCTAAATGGATCTGTCAAATGTGGTGTTAATGTTCATCGCTCCAGTTCAGTTGATTGGAGCTCTCAAAATTCCAGGCCTCGACCTGTGCTGTGTCCTGGCTCTCCAAATATTCATCTTTCAAATGCTGTAGAAGGAAAAACCTCTTCCAACTTGGAAAACTTAAATGGTTGTGCCTTGGACAGATCATGTCCTATCCCTGTCATTACTACCACTTGTGATGATGCTGGAGATAACCAGTGTGGTGGTGAAAAATTCTGTACATCAGATCCAGACTGTTAATTTCCATCTTCCATGAAGTGAGCAAAACACCTTGATTCCCCCTAGAATCCACGGAGTATTTTAAATGGCGTTGGGTTTTTCTTTGACTTGTTCTAATGCACGGGGTTGGAGTGAACACTCACACGTGGTCTAGTTCTGTTTCTGGTTTTGGGTGCAAAGTTAATTCTTTTACATCCTGTTGACTTTAATTTTTCTGACATTTTTTTTTAATTTCTATACAATTGTACTTCATGTTTTAGTTCAGTTGTCCAAGTGGCAGTGTAGCTCACTGGCCAGAGTTCTGAGGAGTTTAATAATTTGGTTGCAGGGGAGTCTTGAGCAGCTAATTTTATCTATGGTTTTAAGTTTTTGTTCCCCTACCTGTAAATAGAAAAAAATTCTGTATAAAGTACTTTAGAATCTAGTAAGAGCTGCTATATAAAGAGGAGTTTAGGATTTAATTTTCAAATATTGCCTATGACTTCAAATAAAACATGTGCCATAAATAGGCATTAGACTTCATAGTGAAGTGGCATATCCTTACCTGCTCAAAATATCCCTATTTGAAAGATTCTTGAAGCATGCAGGTGTAACAAGCTGCCTAACTACTGTGACCTGTTCATATGCTGAAAAGCTTGACTGTGCTTAGAAGAGCAACAGAAGATTGCTTGGGAAAGTAGCTAGAGGTCTTGTATAAAAGAAATATAAAATCTCAGCGGATCCAAAGAGGTTAACTTTTAGTGCTACATATTGATGTGTTTGGCCTCAGTGTAATTTTAAGTCCCAGAAGCAGCCTATGCTCCTAGCACCAGGAAAGTCAGTGTTTTGCCTAGTCTGTGCCCATCCAGGCACAGCTAAAGTAAGCTTTGACAAATCACTGTGATGTCTGTTGCCTTCTGTAGCCCAGAAGGCTTGTGTTCAGCATCTAATTTTGGGCTCAAAGCTGCTAACAATACAGAAGGTTGTAGGATCTGAGGGGAGTTCTGTTTCTCTAAGATTATCGTAATGTATCTTGCCTTCAATTTGGAGGGAGATTATTGTTGCAAAAAGTGTGATGCAAGACGTATGCTGATACTTAGTTAACAGCCACTCTTCAAAAATGTATTCTGGCATTCTGAATCTCTCAAGGCTGGTAACAAGGAAAATCTTTCTTCTGCATTTTTAAAAAATATTTGCATTCTACTTGGCTGGTGCTGTTTAACTTTGCTGTTCAAAATGTAGAAATGCTGAACCATTAATTTCAAAAGCTGCGAATCTTAAATGTCTTCTGTACTGTTACATTCCTTATACCACGTATGAAGGTTTGAGAAATGACTACCTCACTGTTGACATTGGCTAATAAATGATCAAGTAACTTTTTTTTTCTCTTCCCTAACAGGGTGTTCCTTCTCCTTCCCTGGTCAGTCTTCCTTCATTCTTTGAAAAAAGGAGTCATACGTTAAGTCGATCAACAACCCACTTGATATGAAGCAGGTTTAAAATACAGTGCGGTATTGTGGCTGACAAGCAGCTGGCTGTTCAAATGACCTGTTACTGACATTAATGGTACCTTAGTCATTAGCACTTAGCAATGATCAGCAAAATGTTAGATAACACTAAGTTAATCGGAAGGGGTTTTTAGTTGTATCAAAGCAGATCAGCTAATCAGTGAAATAAGTACCTTGGTCTTCCTTTAAGGCGCAGTATTCCCTTGCACAAATTTGTTTGCTCACCAACATAACGAAAGGATTTTCTTCTATGGAAATTGTCCCCTCTAGGCAATAAACTAGTTTGTCTGATTTTGAAAGGAAGATGATGTTCACATAACTTACTGCTAGTTTGGATGACCCTTATCCTTGCCTAACTTCATCAACTGGCAGAGCACTCTGTTTGAATTGTTGATTTCTTTAAATGGAGATGTATTATGAAGTACCTGACCTTTCAAGTATGACAGTTAACCTGTTGTACAGCTGCTTAGTCCAGATATTTTATAAATGTACTTGTTTATAGAGAAATAGAACTGAGTTTCTGTGATTGTGGTCTTCTGCAGCCTCACTGCAACACAGTGGTATGTTACGTGTGTTTACTTGAACAGTAAGTTTAAAGGCTATGACCAGCTTTGACCACCAAAAATGATCAGTTGAATTATTGGAATCTCTTTGGAGTGGAAGTCTGAGGAACATAATTACATTCCCTTTTAGTGGGGCTGTTAAACAAACCAACCCCCACAACCCCACACCTTCTACATACTTCGTTAATGAATAATTATTTAACGCGTGGGATCAGTGAGGTGACATGGCAACTTGAGGGCCCAGTTTTGGTGTGTCAGATCTCAGGTGTAGTACTCCTAAGGCTTTCACCTGGCTTTCTCATGTATTTGTATCTTCCTTCAAAACTATGTTTACTTCTTTCATCTCTGAACAGTTAGTATGACACACTGCTATCTGAGGAACTATCTAAATATGTATATTTCTGCATTTCATTAATGGTTTAACTGTCTGTATTAGCAGGAATTCTCAATTTCTGGTTTCTTTTTAACCACCAATGTCTCGTTTTGTGTCTATATGTAACTAGTAATGCTTCTGAATGTGTTAGGCTTAAGTGGTTTTTATCTTTTTTTTTTTTTTTTGCCAATCCAACCAATGTAAATAAACTGTTTACAATAACACTGCTTCTGGCTTTGCTAACAGGCTTTTATGAGAGTCTGCTTTGTCTTTTCACATAAAAAGCGTTGTGTTGGCCTCCAGCCTACAACTAGGCTCTGATTAGCTATATAGCTATTCCTAATAAAGTACAGGACGGGGCAGACCCAAATCTGCCAGAACCACTTTTTTTTCTCCTTAATATATTCACCCTTCTTCCCACTTCACCTGGATCTATGTATCCATGGGTTTTTTGTCCATATCCATTCAAAATAAACATCTGAGCTAAAAATGTGCTGACACTTACGTGACAAAGGGGCTCTAGGAAATAAACTGTTCAATAAATATTATGCTAAACAATCAACAACAATTTCTGGTTTCTTCTTTGTTATTTTTGGAAGGGCATCTTCAACCTTGTAAGCTCCATGCAAACTTATGATAGTATTAGCCCATCATTATTCCTCTGGTTGTCTTTAATTTCCACATTATTTGTGTTTAGCTTCCTCCTCAAGTTCACTTGCACTCAAAACCAATTGAATGTCTAGTACTTACTCTGTTGCCTAATCTTGTCATTAGCACTACGGCACAGCTCTGTTATTGCTAAATGAATGGAAAATGATCGTTCAGAGTGCTGAGTCCTACTGCTTCTCATTTGTTGCACATCGCTTTAATGGAGGAACTAGTTCTGCTCAGCCTTGCTGACTCTTGAAGGAGAAGAATGAGGAAGACTATGCCTGCTTCCAGGGTGATTTTTACCCTCTCCTCCATTCTGCATGTGTTATTATCTTATTCTGTTATGTCTGGTTTCAGTCAGTTTCTATTTTCGTTAAAAAAAACAGATGTACTGTTAAAACAAGAAAATCTTGCGTTAGTATGAAAAGAAGAATGGCAACTCAGTCTCCTTGTCCTTAAATGAGAAGATTTGAAGCAGGCATTGTATTCATTACTTTGTCTACAGTTAATTGAGGCACACGTGGTCCCAAATTGGTGAGAAGATACACTAACCCTTCTTGTCTTAGGATTTGCACTGAAGCCCTGAACTGCTTTTTGGCTATTGACTGTCAGAGGACCAGAAGTTTTTCAGTGAGAGAGAGGGGAGTGAAAACAGTGAGATTTTAGGTTAAAAAAAAAAACCAAGCTCATAGGTAATAATTAATGCTGATTTCATAGCTTGTTCTCAGTCTCTTACCTGCAGCAGTGTAACTGGTCTTTTGGATACTGCAGAAAAAAGTAGGACTTATCTGACCCGATTTTAGTAACGCGCTGTCTTGCTTGACAGTATTACAAGGTAGCTGGCAGAGAGGGGACACTGCTAGTGAGTGAGTACTAGTAACAGAGAACAGCCAGTTTTGTCTGCTGTGGTCACACTGAGTGGGGCTCCACAGGGGTCTCTTCAGTATTTTTATTGACCAAATGGAGGATGGAGAGGGCGCTTATTAGCTTTGCAGCTGTCACACAGGAGCAAGAAACTCTAGTACATGGCAGAACAGGATTAGAGGTAGAAGGGAGCTTTCTAAGTTAGAGAGGTGCTCCAGAGCAACAGAAACACACAAAAATAAGACATTTTTACAAATGAGAGGTCTGTCTCCACCTTTTCAATTTCCAATACTGCATGCACATGTTGTAGCATTAGAATGAGTATATAATTTTGGGGGCTGTTTTCGTTGGTTTTCTTTTAAATGTTGGGTGACACCTGTTCTCAAAACCAGAATTTTAAACAATAATGCTTTTACCATCTAGCCACTATGGGATGTGCCTTGTTAAATAACAGTAGTCATTTGGTTTTGTACAGTACCTAGCTTCAATCATGGTACAGGCAATTCAGATCTCCTGAAAAATTTTTTAAGCTTCAATGCAGAGAGTTTAGTTGAATTAAGTATAATTTCTTAAGTCTTTATGCGAAGATTTCTGTATCAGTAAAACTATAGGATCATTCTGCAGCTCTGAGGAACAAAGTTTGGGATAAAAAGGACATTTCTTTCTAACCTAGCTCTCACTTGTGTACCACTGTGCTGAAGAGTTAGCACACATTCAGCATGCAGAAGGATTGTTTTCATTCAGAGAGACAAACTGAAGAGGAATTCAAAAGACGATCTGTGTTTAAAACACAACCTTCTCTTGTAAGCTGTACAAAATCAAACAGTTCAATGAGCTTGTGCTGATTGCTACAAGAATCCTTACTGTTAGCCATTGTTATGAACTGGTACTTCTTAATATTGAAGAACAGCTATCAAAGGAAAGAGCCTTCTGTTAGGTGGGGATGTCTCGCTGTGCTGCTCCAGACTTTCAAGAAGAATGCAGTTTTCTGGCAGCGTGCTGGCTGGCGTCCCTTCTTAGTTTGTATATCTTGAAGTTCTGGGTAGTGCACTTCTTGAAGTGCTCCCAGAAGAATGTTCTTTTGAGTAGATGTGCTCTATGTAAATTGCCATGGAGTTTATTTAAGTATGCCCTTCAACGTTTGAGGAAATTATGTATTGTGTTACCAACCTATCTTTGTTACTAGTTGAAACGCAGAATAGCGCTCAGAAGTTTATACTATAAATGGTGTTTAAGAAGCCTGGATAGCTGTCAGGTGGTAGCTTGGAGGGAGTGTGTAGACTAAAGCTTGTACTGGGGCAGGGTGATGTGTAAGGAAGAGATTGTTTACTTTCTTAAAAAAATTAGAAATACCCCCACTGAGCTATTAAAAAGCTGGCAGTTGGCCAAGAGGCTGGAGGAAGTCCAGGACACAGGTTGGAGCTGAACTCTTCTTTTTGTTGATATCTGAGTCATGTGAAGTTCCTCATGTAGCTTAGCCTGGGCTTGAGCGGTTCAGACATTTACAAACCTATACCTAGAATTCATAAACATCCACTCTCGGCAAGCTATTAAAGCATTTATGGACTAAGATGATTAATCTTTTATAGGCTTTTGTTCAAAGAGAAAAGGTGGAGAGATTAAAGCTGGGAGCACCTGTTTGTGAATCCGTCATAGATTCAATGGGATGGCTTGACCTGTATTTTGCAGAAAGGTAGTTGCTGTTTCAAAAACAGGAACCGAAAACTCCACTGTGAGGTGGATGTTTACAACCTCGGTAAGCCAGCCATCAGAGACAAAACAAGGGTTAGCTAGAATGTATTTTAAAAACACAAAGGCTGTTGAGAGCTTAAAACGTTGGCTGAGTGCTCTGTGCAGCTGATGTTGGAGGGGTGAAGGCAAACTGGTGCCACCTTCTTTGCCTTGGGACCAGTTTTAAGCGCAGAGCCAGAAACCTGCTCTCTCCCATCAGTAACGAAGGCTAAAATGGAAACGAGAACACCATGAAAACAAACTAATTAAGCATCTAGTGAAATAGATGTAACACTGTCAGTTGTTAGGCAAACAAAAGTCATTTTTAGATAAGAACATTACCACAATTTAGGGCTGAATTTTCATCTGGCACAGGGTATTCTATCAGCCTCTATACAAAAGGAGCCATGTATTTGCATGCCTAATTTAGGCAGTTAGAAGTGCTATTACCACCCTACCTGCAAATTGCAATTAGTTTAAGCTGTCTTGGTGCCTTTATCAGCTGATCCATGCACTCACACCGACTTTACTTAAAGAGTCTGACTGTAGTAGGAGCTACCCTCTGTTGTTGATGCAAGTTATTATATACATAAATATGTATACGTATGAAGCAGTAAAAAAAAAAGATGCTTATGAAGAAATGTGAAGCATCCTTTTATTTTTACCCTGTGTAGGGAGGCCTAGTGTGAGTGCTTTATATTGGTGAAATTAAGGATTTAAAATTCTGATATCTATATTAATATGGGTAAAAAGAAGAGAACCTTTATACCTCTCATTGCCCCCTTCCCTCCAGCACCTCTGTTTCTTGGAGGGCTGAGGAAGGAGGAAGAGGCTTTTGGCGTAGTGCTGGAGAGCCCCGCGTTGCTGCTCAGTTTACTGGGAGCACCGCAGAGCCCGTCCTGTTTTGGAGGAGGTAAAATCTTGCGCCTGCCAAAGCCCAGAAGCAGGCTGTGTTCTGCCTTGCCAGCTCGGGTTTCCCTGCCACCTGTGAAGATTGGGGAGAGGATGACTTTCTGCACTTCTCTTCCACCACCTCCTTCTCCATCCAGCAGATCAAGGAAAGTGCAACAGCCTGGTAAGCACACTGTCAATTTATTAATGGGTTCTTGAAAATGGAATTGACTGGAGTATAAATTGTATTACCTGAGCTTTTGGAGATTTTCTTTCGTGTACAGTTAAAAGCGGTAATGTTTATTTGTTGCTGTTTGGAGATACTGACTACTCACAAATATTCAACCTCTGTTTTTACCCAAACAGTTAATAATTCGTTGGCTCTGTTGGATTGTAAGCTCCTACATGCTTTCTGCTGCTCTATGACGGCAGAGATGATATTTCAGTAGTTTCTCCAGTGTTTCAGCCTGGAGGGAATGTAAATATAAGCATAAATGATTTTGAAAATGTGCCTTTTTTCTGTGTTTCAATGGCTTGTGCATTAGGGTTGGTATGGCTGACAAATCAGCACTGATTGCTAATTAAAAAGCTGAATATATTAAGGAGTTTCACACTTCCATTTCTTCCTCAGATTGAAACCCTAGCTGTATGAGTGAGTGCTAGTGAAGCTCTAATGGATACACTCTAATTACTTGCCATTTTTGCTGTGACTTAACGGTTCATGAATTACAGTAACTCTGACTGACAGATCATTGCTGATTACTAATTAAATGGCAGAATTCAGTTTCGCGCACCTCCAGCTTCTACCCCCACAAAAAGTGACACTCCATATCTTAACAAAAAAAGCTTTCTCTCAGCTTGTTTGTTGATATGTAAATCTGATGGTCTCATCCCTCTGGAAAACAAAAATTCTTGGGGCATGTTTAACAACAGTGGTGGATAAATATATTTAAAAAATAAAGTGACTGCTGTGTTGCTTATAAAGGAGGCTTTGGAGAGAAACTCTTCAAGGCAGTATAACAACCCAGCATGTTTCCTGGCACTCTCCTTCTCTTATGGATTGCCTCAGCCCTCATTTAGTGAGCACAAAGAACAATAAGATTTTTAGTCCTTTAGCTGCAGGAGGGGGCAATTCATTCCCTGCCATAGGTAGTCCCTGGGTCACCCAGATGCTAGAACAAACGCAGGAAGGGAGTGTCTTTCTTTTTCTTTCTCTTAGCCTTTTCTATTCAACATACCCAGAATTTTATCTGGTTTTTGACAGAATTACTACTCTCCTAATCAGTGTTATGTTTTAATTTGTGATAGCGATCTGTAGAAATGAGCTGCTGAGGTTGGGAGCTCTTCTCGTGACGATGGTGTCCCTCCAGGCCAGCACGGCAGTGGGCAGAGATATCAAGAGCCTGTAAACGGTATCACTCTGCTATAACTTTTCTCACCGAATGCCCAGAAATATTCCATTCTATTCTAGACTTTAAATCAAAAATAAGGGCTCATTGGAATTGCTACAGATCTTTTCAAATCAACACATTAAAGATATTGTAGCCTGATAAACTTTTCTTTGTGCTGATTTCAGTCGCTGAAATTGTCACAAAAACACAGTAAAACTTTTATCCTAAAAAGAACAACTGCTTCTCTGAAAGGAAATTATGCTTCTGTGATCTCTTTTAGTTTGTGAGCATGCCCCCAAGTGTGTGAATATTTCAACACGTAGTTTGTAAAAATCCATCAAAGATAATGCTCAAGACCAAGGGTCAAAAGAAACGGTATGTTACTTGAGATCCCATCTATCAAAGAGCACAGTGTGAAAATCCTTGGCATACAGGTGATCTTAATGGTCCCTTCTGGACTTAAAATGTATTACAGAGAGAAACTGTGAGAGTAATTTTTATAATTTAAAGCTTTGTCTTGTCTTTGTTAGTAATTCTTCCTGTCTGAATATCACCGTTCACCTTAAGCAAAATAGAGATTATATTATTACTGTGAGATAATAAAAAAGACTCTACGTTATTGCGGTCAATACCCGTAATAAATGTTAAATTTGGCGTTCTAATGGGTGGCGGAAAGGTCCCTTTCTCTTTGCCCCCACTTCTTCCATCTAAAGTAAGTGTTTCATGTCATTGCTATTAATAGCAAGTCAGAGTAACACATTTGTACAAAGACAAGAATATGGCAGCGTCTGAAAAAAACCCCTGTCCCGGGTCATCGTAGCTGAACCACCAAAATAATGTTTTGAAAATCCTTACGAGCAGAAGCAGCTCGTGTGAAGTCTTGAAATTAGGTCTTCTGACTACAGAAAACATTTTCTGATACTTGCCTATATAACTTTGTGTCATTCATGATAGGGTGATCTTTCAAAAAGATTGAAAGCTTTTACAAAGATGTATGACACCCCAGAGAAACAGGGCAGCTGCTTTTACCAGGAACTGCTGAATCTCCACCAAGACCTGCTGTGCCTCATTTTCTACATGTGCCTGAGACACGTGAGATCCGCCTGCCCTGGCAGTCTTGGTGAATACCGTGATAAAGCCTCCTGCAGCTGATGGCCCACAGGATGCAAGAATTCCACCGCTTCCTCTCTTTGACTAGGAAATGACTGGAATGACTCAGCTCGCGTAGTTAGTGTAGCAAGTGTGACCTTTCGAAAGAAGATTGCCGTATGGAGCTTTTTCGCCTCTACTTTCTTCAATTTTCCTTTACTCAAGAATGACCAGCTTCAAAGAAAAAGTTCCCCGGTCTAATTGAATATTCTTCATATCTGAGAGGGGTAAAAATAAACATTCTTCTCGGTTTATTCATGCGTAAACTAGAATCATCCAAGTGTGACATCTGAAAGGAACTACACGATTATCATCTGAAATGAGAACAAAGTTCATCTTGTATGATTTCTTATTTTTTCCCTGCAGACTTTGAAAGAGATTTCAAAATCTTAATACCCATTAAAGCTCAAGAAAGCTAGGGCTGTGCGCTCCTGTGTTAACCTTTTTAGTATTCTGCCAGCTAATTGTCTGTCCATTCCACTTTCTCCTCCCAGGTTAATGGGGTGGTTAACAGGGGAGGACAGGAATGGTTGGCCAATCACACTACAAAGCAAACTGAAAAGGTCAAAGCAAAGCGCTGTATTATTCATGGGCCATGCTTTGCCGGGGTATCTTAGATCTCATGTCTTCTCCTGATGAATTGCAACAAGAACAAGTAACAGCCCGATGTGAAATTGGCTTTTGTGACAATGGTTGTAGTTCAAATGGAAAAACGTAAAACTGTGGCCTCCTGTTGTTCTGGTTTTTGAGATTAAAGATGTGCGATCACATCTCGCCTCTGAATAAGCAGCGGGTTGCATTTGTACGACTTCTCAGCTGGGTTGTAAGTGTAATAGAGTATATATGTATATAGAGTCTTCTATGAAATTTCAGCCATGGACTTTGTTTTGGAAGCGCTGCGTGGTGCCGAATATCCCTCCTGTGCCTTCTGTGTTGATAAACTTATTATTAGTTTATAGAAACCTAAATATGAGAGTTCTTTTTATGTGGTGTTTTATGTGGAGGTAGTAATGTGCTAGTTCCTAAGAGGCCACCTAGAGCAGACTGTAAGACAGCCCTTGTTCTCAGGAGCTTACAATCACTAAAGTTAAATTTGAAGGCAAACTGGATGTAACCATTCTTTTCTCCTTCACCTTTGGTGTGAAAGGAAGGTGGAGGGAGGGAGGGAGAACAGGAATGTGACTGAGGTGCTCCAAATTATTTTCTGAGCACTGTCTCTCTCATTGACCACAGAGGGAGATTAGCGACAGCAGACTACTGGTTTGATGCCTGGCTGTGGATGCCATTAGTTCATCTCCTCATTTAATCCCTAACACTGGGTGTCACGAGTGCATCTCATCTTCTTCCTCTGGTGGTGTGTTTAATACTTTAGCTGCAGACTTATTCTCCGTCACTTTGAATCACAAACTTGTATTTTTCAAGTGTTTTTATCATACCCCTTTGACAGAAGAGACTTCACAAATAGTGAAAGTGAAAAATATATTTTAAGACCAAACACTGTCTGGTCTACCTTGTCTGAGTCGTAATTAGTGTGGTAACCCAACAGCAGGCATATACCTAACACCCGACTCTGCTTGTGCTTGTTGTCCCTTCCAGGGCTGAGTACAGAAATTCTGGCGTTTACAAGGAAGCAAGGATGGCAAGAGCAAGCAGAAGAGTTATGAGGCAGTCTTAGGGGACAGGGTGTTTATACCTTTTTTTGTTCCCGTTTCTTTAAATTGGTATAGCGTTCTTTGCTTTTCATTGAGTGGTTTCTACTGCCATCAGTTGCCTGGGGCCAGTGAACCCAGCTGTCAACAGATAAATCATTTTTGTGACAAAAAAAAATCTGTGATGGAGGGAAGCAAACCCCCATCATTCATTTGGAAACCAGTCTTTGAAAGAGAAGTGACCTGAAAGTGGGACTCCTGGGGAGTGGTCTCGGATGTGTCCTTGTGTAGGAGACTAAAATAGCCACAGCAACCATAAGCCAGGCTGTTTTTAATGTGCCCTTAACAAAAAGGAGGATGAGGGATGAAGTCCAACTTGTAATGATATTTCATGAATGAGAGGAGCCATGGTATACGTCATCACCCTATAGAAATCACTGGTTAAGAGGCCAGAGAATAATTATAATACAGCCCACAATGTTTCCAAAAGGCAAGTTAATTATTATTGTTTCAATTTTTGTTGTTGATCCTAGTGAATCTCATGCTTTAGCAACTATACTGCACGCAGCAAGCATCAGGAATCCACCCCTCTGCCCTGCTTCCCCATTGTCCAGCCAAAACGTAGAGTTCGTGGAGTAAAGCTGACGCTCGACAAGTCCTGAGTAAAACACTATGCAGATGTGGGCCTGTGCGTTACAGATGGTTATTTTTGGAAAACAGCAATGCCCTTTCTTCATGACAGAGGCTCCTTTTGTGTCTGCTTTGTGTTGTTTGGTAGCTGAGTTCATCTCCTGACAACTGCTTTATTCTGTGGCTTGCTGGAGGCTAAAGGGCACAGTAGCCGGGTGTTGGCCGAGATGTCTCACCCAACAGATTGATTTGGGCTGTGGCCTCTCTCTCTCTCGGCGATGTACTGATCTGCAGCATCAGACAGGTTTTCCGCCCTGCCTGATAGCTGAGAAGTGAGATGTCGCATCTTGTCTCGGATCTGGGTCTCTCGCGAAGCTCTGCGGTGAGATTGGCGCATCTTTCGCCGTGCACTCGGATCAGCTTGTTTCTGTTGCGCAGACAACTGGTTTTCACTGGCGGTGCTGTGTTTTCGTTCCCAAAGATCAGCTGTTTTCAGCGCGCTTGGTTCTTTTTCATCATTCTAGGTGAAAACACCTGATTTTGCATTAAATATTGCAGAATTATAAGCCAGTTTGCATCAAATTAAGAGTATTTGCTTAAAAGCCTCATGATTTACCAAACTGTCTGTTGATTGTGACTTGATGATCCCCGGGGAGCAGACTGTGTGATTTAGTGTGTCTCTGCTCATCAAAGATGGATGATTGCCACTATGTGTCATAAAACTTCGTCTGACAAAACCAACTCCGTAGCAAAATAATGCCGTCTCCAAAGGGCAATAATTCTTCGTTTCTCTGTCCCACGTATTTAAGGAGCTCAAGCTAGCTCAGATTTTCTCAAAAAGAGTTCTTTATACTTATTCTGTTAAGAGTGAACAAAGGACCATCAAAGCTTTTACCAGTTCTTTCTTAGTTTTCAAAAATCTTTTATGAGAGACTAGGAATACGGTCTCTAGCAGCTAAAAATCTGTAGGATTTAGACTTCTATCTGTGATAAATGGATAATGGGAATTTAGTGGCTGAGTACCTTTGAGGTCCTGGATTTTTAATTAAAACATAGGGCTGGAGGGTATATTTTTCCTTTATTTCTATCTTTTTGTTTTAAAGTCACCCTTGAAAGAGAAAATAGAATTAAATGAATGCTGTTTCTGTAGGGTGAGGTTATTTTCATACAAAGTAAACACAGTGAGCAAAAAGGAACTGCCAGCCTTAGAAGAGACAGCGCCCGTCAGCTGGGGATGCCTGTCAAACATCGTCTGAGAAGGTGAGCTCTGCTGAAAAGCAGGTGCCTTGCTTTGCTCGCAGATGACAGCTCTCAGGGGGGTTGGGAACCTGCGCTCCCTTGAAGACCAAAGCGGTGTAAGATGTGCCTACGCGACAGGCTGCTGCTGTTGGAGGGCAAGACGTGGCGCTGATCCTTCACCAAGAGGTTTACACTGGAGAAGGCGGGTGCGGTTATTCTCTTCCTGGAGTGTCAGTGCATTTTTAAAACAACAATTACCATCTAATGGGGAAAAAAATCATCCTTAGGGCACAGATGAGAGTGGAGGAGTTCACGTTCTTAACCACGGGGCAGAAGCTGGGCTCTTTTTTTTTTTTTTGTTTTCTTCTCCTTTTGTAGTGTTGCGATTCTTGCACTTGTAGTTGCCGCAGCCCTAAGGTGCTGGATGCCATTTTTCACCTATAGATTGTACCAATACCTGTAGTGTGAGGCATTGACCTGGAAAGCAGGCAGTGTGAGGCTGAACTCCTCTCCGCTGAGGATGGAGGGATCCCTGTTTGCAGTGCTTCTTGGGCAATAACCAAACCAGGAGGATTTTACAGAGATTTTGCAGAATATTCTCGGAGTAGAACATACAGGCCCCTTTTTGGCTGGGTTTTACTATTTAAACAAACAACACCATTTAAAACAAGCTTTTCACAGACATTTATTCTGACAGTGAAGACTAAAGGAGCGCAGGAGTGTCTTGCGAAAGATACCCCATAGTGAGGGGAAGGCTCACGAAGTGGAAGGGTGCCTTTTGTTGACCTATCTGTCAAATATCTACAGGGTTAATTTTCTTGTTTGCAGTGCGGCCATGTCTTTAGGGCTGGTAAGGGACAGTTTTGTATTTCCTTTCCTCTAATAATGTTGCTGCGTACTTTGAATCCTCTTCAGTTTAATTCTTTCCGTCCTAGCTCTTCTCAGCCTTTTTTTCTTTAAGTATGTGTCTGCTACTTGGTATAAGTAGTCTTCAATTAGTCCAATCTGCAATTATAAAGAAGTGGTATCAGAAGCATGTCCCTTCCCCTCTATAAAAACTTTAAAAACTTTTGCAATCAGTTTATTTCAAAGCTTATTGTCATTAGAAAAACCAAACAAAAAACCATGCGGGCACCTCTCACACAATTGGCTGGAGTAGCAGTACCTGATTTTGTAATTTATTCTTTTTTTTGTCCCTTTCCATTTGGATTCAATTACTGCTGTGGAATAGACTCTTTCACTGAAATCTGTACATTGAAAACAGGAATTTATCGCAACTCTGTCTTTAAATGGCATTGAAAAACAGCCACTTTAAAAGGAAGGGATGATGAGGAAATTAATCTCAGGCAAGTTTTTCTTGATAAGGAAAGAGAACAGAGGCTTCTGGCATTTATATGCCAAAAATCAACACATGGAGAAAAATGAGTATTGCCCATTGCTGTGGCAATAACCATTTTTCTATTAAATCAAATGAAGATCTGAATAAATATGTTTTACCATGAATATGACACACTAGAGAATACAGTAAAAGAATAGATGACCTCGGTGTCCCCCAAAATAAAACTGTAATTATTCTCATAAAGAGTGCGTTCAGATAGACACATCTTCCTTGCGGGGGTGGTTTCAAAGCAACCAAAAATATAGACTAATAGTGCTTTGGACAGGTATTCTGTAAATAGCAGGCATTGATAATTTTATGGCTATCTCTCCCCATACCTTACCTTTATTCATACCCATTGTCAGCTTTTGCGATATGCAGTGTTTCTGTAAGGTGAAGATGGGAATCATCTCCCTTCACGCTGAGTTATACTCAAGACCTAGACCCTATATAATGTGAGGATCTAAAGAATCAATCTTCCAATTGCATTTTAAGCTGAAATCGCTTTTTTTAAAAGGGGGAGAAGAAAAAAAAGAAGTCCTAATCTATCATCCTGACATGCGTTCAGTGGAGTGTTTCTTCTTTAGGCACAACACAGAACAGCTGACTGGGAACTAATCTGAGTGTGGCTTCCTATTGTATTTATTCATATATTGAGCCGTTACTAAGGTGCTCCTCGGCCCTGAACTTGAAGCCGTGCCATGCGCTCTGGCCATGGTTTGTGTTGGTGATGGGCGTGTGTGTGTGAGAGACAATGAGGCGAGCAGAAAAGTTTATGGACCATTACTTCTGCTACGCTGGGGTGCCGAGGGCACGAGGAACGTGTTTGGGAGAGCAGCTCTGCCGCCTCCTCCCCGCGAAGCTTGCAGGGGTGACATTTGCAGCGGATCGGCTTTGCGTAGCATCGTGCATGATGCCATGGAAAAGAGTTTTCTACCGTGCCGGTGAACTTTGATGGGCGCTTGCTCGTGGGCTTTTGCTCCTCCATTGCCAAGAGATCCAGCCTCACGGGCTGGCTCTGTGGTGACGTGCTCACCATACAAACATGCGGAGGATTAGAGAAGGGAATCATTATGCTAGCCTCATTTTTAAGAAGCTGAAATGAAAGCTCAGGAAATCATTGATCTGGCCAAAAGCACACGGGAAGTCTCGGAAAGACTAATCACTTAGTGCCAAGCTCCAGTCCGGGGGCTTAGCCATATTAAAAACAACCACCAAACCCATAAGACTCTTCTGCGACAGAATAAATTAAAATGCCTATGTAGCTTTCTTTTGCAGTTGGAAGTAATCTTTTCTGTTTCGGCGGTAGTGCTTGTGTTTGGGTGAGCGCAAAGCTTGTAAGAGGAAGGGGAACGGTTTTCACAGCAGCTCCTTTAGGACCATCCAGCAGTGCCTGCAGTTCTGGTGATGCCACCAGCAAGCTCCAGTGGAGCGATGTTCCTACCTCCAACCTTGGCTCGGCTGCTGTTGCGTGCTTTTCATATTTATAGAATACCTGTCAGCTCCAGCCCCCAAAATACGTTCTAATATGGCATATCAGGGGTGGAAATAATAGTTGCTTACATAATTGCAATGTTACTGACACAGCTGATGAGCTGCTGATGTTATTTGCACAGCAGTGATGGCATTCAAACCCTCGCCGACTTACAATTACACTGTATGCTCTGAGCCCTAGCTTGATTTAAATTACCATAGGAACACAATGAAAATACAATCTCTTGACAAGATAAAGGGGGGGGCGGGGAGGGCAGTGGCTTAAAAATCTCTTTGGTGGCTGCAGTGTTTGGTAGTGCTTATTCATGGCTTTTTAGCTTGCACATTTCATTTTAAGAAAGTAAATTGGAAGCATTATGTTCTGTCTTTTTGCCTTGATTTAAAACCTCCCTGTGCTCGCTCTTCTGTTGTCGGACTGTGGTGAGCCACCTTCGGGGCTCTGATTGGGAAATGCAAATTTTTAAAATCAATTGCTTCACTTTCTGTTTCCTCTCTTTTTTTCTCTCCCTCCCCCAGTAACTGTTTAAATAGGAATCCGTATGGATGCGATTAGGCAGAAGGACCTGGTTTGTAACCAGCCCAAATGTGATTAGTCTTAGAGCCACAGCTGTTAGAGGAATGTGGATTTTTGAAAAGACTTGTGACTTGTTCCCAAGCAGAGCAATAACTGGCCACAGACTGACGCCAAGTCCAAACCCTGCAGTTGTATAGCCAAACCCTGCAGCCACTGTATCGGTTAAAGCAGCGCTGAAGCCACAGTGAAAGAGCTCTGCAGGACCTGGGTCACAGCAGAGCGTTCGCTGCTGCTGTTGCCAGTGATTCGCATGAGGCTTGTTGTGGGTCCGATCCCAACCCGTGCAGCGATGAACATCGTCGGGTCCGTCCTTTGCACTGTTTGTACTTGGGTTATGTTTCCCCACCCCTGATCCCCACAGTGTCCGCGTGTGTCACAGTCTGTGCTTGGGAGCTGGTCAGCAGCATCGTGTCCCCTCTGCAGGGGCTGAGCTCGGCCCCCAGGAGCTGAACTTGCTGCATGATAGCCTTGGAGTGAAGTCCCTTAAATACTCTCCTGAATCTATGGAACCACGCTTCTCCCGTCCACACAGCTGTACAGGGTCTTTATGGTCTTTTTCTCAAGTGCCTGGTGACCTGAAAACTTATGAAGACAAACTGGGCTTCAACCTATTTTTAATTCTCCACTACTATGACACCTTACTTTCAAGATATCCTGAGTATTTGCTCTCCCAGTTACTCCCAGCAGTGCAGTGGCAGCTTTTCTACTTTGGATCAATCTCTACAGCCCTGGCCCACCTAAAAGCTCCTGTGTACGACTGTCCCTCCATTCAAGTTCCTCCCATTTATTCCTCATTATCTTCTGATTTCAGGCTGCTCCTGACCCTATTTCTTTCACTAGATTTTTCTCTCTGTCTTTAGTCTGGCCCCTGCGATCAGCTGGAGGGAGCAGGAAAGAAAGAGAATGGACAGAATGAAGATCAAATGGAAAGAGGGAAGAAATAGAAACAAAAGATGCCTTTAAAGCAAATTACGTGCTCAGTCCACATCCATGTGGTATCTATAGGTGCTTTGGGATCAAGCTAAGTGGAGGAGTGTAGGAGTCTGTGGACAGAAATTTGAAAATGAACTAGGTACTCTGTAGAGTTTATTTTGTGCTCTTTTATATTGCATTAATTTTGCATTGCCTCAAAATTCTTTTGTGCTTCGAATTCTTGCATGGATAATATGTTGTGGAAGATATCAGTGGTGGAAATTGTTGATCTGGAGAGGGGCAGAACAAAAAGCAAGGGAATGAACACTGAGAAAGCACCTGGGCTTCTGCAAGAGTACAGATATATGGTGTTGGCATTTCAACTGTCCACCTTCAGTGTTATGCCCACGAGTCCACGAAGGTACCTGGGCAATCAAAGCAGTGGGCTGATGCTGGGTCTGCATGTCTAACGCATGGGGGAATTAGGTTAGGACAGAGAGCTCTCTGGGCTGGTGGCTGAATGAAAATGAGAAACAGGACAAGAAAAGCACACTTGTTTGGCCCACCTGAAGGAAGCGACACTAGTTTTGAAGCCAGAGGAATGAATGGGAAGGAGAAAACGTCCGTGTGTGCCCTCGGACTGAGAAGCTGCCAGCCTCGATGGCACAGCCTTTGCCGTGTTGCTGAGACACCAGCACAGAGCTGCAGCACTGACAGACCACCTCTCCAAAGTATTTCTGTTCTTTTATTCTTGGGGAAAATCAGTTGAATGAGTGAGGTTGTGTCTGCCTTTCCTCAGTGCCGCACATCAAGGCATTTTTATTCTGACACAGAGTGAGAAGGTAAAAAGCATAATTAGTGCACCAGACGTACCTGGATGGACTATAAGTCAATTAGTCTGCTCTGAATTCTAGTTCTGACTTTGCTGGGAGAAGAAAATGATCTGTGGTCCATGTGGATACTGAGGTGATCAGTTTGTTCTTAACTGAAATGGTTTGATGTCATTCTCTAATGTTGGGCAGAATCTGTAAATACTTATGCTCTTGCTACATGTATTTAGTGCAGTTAATGTCTGTAATGAAAACACAGAGCTCTTTGGGTAACAGGCAATGCAACAGGATTACCTGGAGGGATGAACTGCAGAGGGTGTAATCAGGTGAGGCAATCTATGGTTTCCCTTTGGCTTAGGCTTTGATTCAGACCTACAGGAGTTTCTGAAGTGACACAGCATAGACCCACACAAAGATGAGGAAGAATGCAGGCCTTGTTTGGAACATACAAAAATATTTCTAATCCCGCCCTTTTGTGCATGGTGTCCAGTGATGGATAAAGGGGAGAGACTTGCTGCTGTGAGCGCTCAGCCCTGCTCTCTGGATGCTGTCCTGATTGATTCGCTCGCAGCGTGGAGGGATGTAGAAGCAGCATTTGCTGGCTGCAGCTGAATTACAAGCACCAAAAGATTTCAGTGTGAGGGACCTGTGGAGGTCATCTAGACCAACCTCCTCCTCAAAGCAGGGCTTGCTGGGAAGTTCACATCTCCTTTTCTGAAGCACATGCTGCATTTCTGGTAATGTCCTATCAGTTACTTCTGAACTTGCCTGGATGCATCTGGTTTTGCCCTGAAGTACCACCATGAAGTATATTCTTTGCCCTTCCTATATATTCATTGGGATAAGACATCCCACGTATGGTTCCTAACTACGTGCTATGTGCCCGCTACGATGAGGGAACACTGTGATGCTATCCATCATTCGGCGTGATTTTGTCCAAGTCCTGATGGACCACAGATGTCATGAAACTTGTCAACCTTTGCCACAAGGGGGCCGTTCCAAGGAACTGATGTCCATGTTCGATGGCTTACTGAATGTCCAAAGGAAGCTTCGTGGCTTATCCAAAAATGAGAGAGCTATTGTAGTCACAAGCTAACTCAAAAGCAGACATGTCTTCTAAAAGATCGGCGTGAATTTGAATACAACTACAAAACATCAGTTGTAGCACCTGCTAAAAAGTTTAGAATGAAATGAGAAAGAGCCAGGATCCCACAAGGAAAAACTCCTTTAGGAAAAGAATTTTGTTTAGAAAAAAAATGTAGCTGGATAAGCAGCAAGCAGACTCTGTAAACTGTAAAATCGTAAAAGCATGTCTCGCGTGGATGCATGTGTGTACACTCACCATAATGCCTAAACATCCGAAATTCCTACGTGCCAGTGCAAATCAGGGGAGTCACTTCAAATAAGAAACGGGTGCTTGTAAAAATATATGCAGGAGCTATAAATAACAAGTAATGGCAAAAAGGATCTTCTGGCATACAGAATCTATTTTTATTGCTTGGGAGCTACTAGTAATAGAAGGCAAATGAGCTGCCTTTAAGCACAAAGTACCTCTCAACATTTTCCTTTGTCTCCCAGAGCCACTTGCTAAAGCGCTCTTTGGAGTGAATATAACCAGAGGAACAGCCCTTGAAGGGCCCACGGGTAAGTAGGGGTGGCTGTGTGGAGTAAGGAGGAAAAGCTGAGCGTATGCTTGAGAAAAGCTACTGATTTTTTAATGAAAACGAAACCCCAATCTGTACCTCCCATTAAGGTCAGTTAGAACAAAGGTTGCTTGGTAGCTGGAAAAAGAAAATGATGGCTTTACTGTTTGTGTGTTAAGCAAAGCGCATTGGAATTGCTATGGTTGCTTTTGGAAGGCGGTGGGTTTGGACAGCAGCGCATGATCTGAACTGCCATGGGCACGCCAAAGTCATTTCCCTACATTTGTTTGACCATGTAACCCAACTGACTGCACAGTCCTTGCCTTGGACCTGCTGCGAGAAATATTCATAGCTTCAGATGCCAATGCCAAAGATAAATATGTTGTCCCTCATGCTCCATTTCTGTTTTTTCACGTGCCTCGTTTGTACGCACTGCCTTTCTTTAAAGAAAGAAGTCTGACAGACAGCTCTGTTGCACGTTTCCACCGTAAAGGAATGAGTTCAGTGAAACACTGAAAACCAATGTTTGCCAGTGGGTTCTTAGCACTCCAGAAAAGCTCTGATGCTAAAAGCAGATGGAGGAAAGAGTGTTTGCTGATGAGGAGCTGAATAAAATTAATATTGATGCTGGTAATGAATTACATTTATTAACTACCTTACAACTCAGATGGTCCTTTTGTGCCTTATAAGCGCTCCTGAAATCACTGTCCAGCGCAGTGTTTACTATGAGCAGTCTTGTTGACTCGTGCTATTTTTCACAGCAGTAACAATACCTGGTAGCAAGTGTTTATAGGGCTGGAGACCTTCTCTGGTGGAGGGCAGCAGGTAAGCAGACTGCTCATTTATAACTGACAGCATGATTAGCAAGGGCTGGGGAAATGTTTATCTAAAGCCTTGTGTGTGGATTGTTAATCCCCGGACCTGCCCATGATTTAACTGCTAGGCAGCTACAACCAGCTACATTATTCCAATGTTTAGGACATTTACTGCTCAGTTGCTAGATTTGCTGCCATTTAAAATTATTCCAGTGACTTATCGCACCTTATAGCTTGGTGGAATAGACCAAAGCCTTTCTCATAACAAAACTCTTTCTCAATAGCATTAGCAGTGTTTTGTTGTGCCTGTGATGGCCCAAGAATGGTGGGTGTAGATGATATCTGTTATTACACCAACTGATTTAGCTGGAAAAAGCCATACCTATATGTACAGAAACTTTCCTACTGGTGTGGAACAGCAAACATGAAATTTCCCACATCTACTTCAGACTTGAATAAAGCTGCATGTGCACTAAAGCTCCCTGTTTCTTAGAGTCACACCTCTGTTTTTTGTATTGCAATGCTGGTCTAGCTGTGATCAGGAGGAACAGCTGTCTAGTGTGTGGTCACTAAATAACTCAGCTTTATATTAGATACTGGGGTCTGGAGGGTGGGAAACGGGCAGGTTGGAACTGCTTCTTCTAGTGTAGCTGAGGACGATGTAGGCATCTTGCTGGGGCATCTTTGCTTCTCTTGTGTGCAAGACATGCAGAACCAGAGACTCACAAGGGCAGGAACTTATTTTAGGGACCAGGAGTATTGATAACTCCTGAAATTCCACTGCCACCACTCTCTTGCACAAAGAGCTTGGCGAATGCTGTCACGCTTTTATTGTCCCTGCAGTGCAGCTGAATTTATTGATGGGAATTTTTGGTTGCCTACATTTCTTTCGTACCACTTTGGATTCAGTGGAGCAGATCTCATTTTCTGCTCACGCACTCTCTCAACTTCCTCTGCCTGGTCTGCAATCTTTCCTCAGTGCCAGGTTAGAAACCTCTGCCATAGTTTCATCTTGTCCCTCTCAAGGCTGTTGCTGATTCTGAGTTAATCCTTTCCAGAATATTTTAATATGTTTTTTCTAATCTTAGCATGAAGCCAACCTTTGGTCAACTGTAAGAAAATTTTTTGCTTTTCTACCTGATTGCTCTGCTCTTCATTTCCTTCACTCTCATTCTACCTGAATCAGTGCCACTAACATTATTTTCCTTTTGCATTTGCACTTTTCTGACTTCATTACGCATCAGATATTACACATTAGACTTCCACTCCTGTTTCAGAAAATGTGCTTTTCCTATCCTTTTCCACTCTTTGCTTCCCCCTTCCTTTTACACAGTGGGTCCATGCCTTCGTGAAACACGCAGCTGCATCACAGCCCTGAGATGAGAACAAACCAGGAACCACTTTCCTGCTGTTAGTTCAGGAATAGCCAAGTTGACTCAAGAAAGTGCACCAAAATGCAACAGCTTTTGAAGCCTACACATTCTGAGAACAAGTGAGTTCCCGGTGGCTGTGGCATGGGCCTGGATGACTTTACAAGACATTACAATGTCATATACATCAAGTAACTGTCGTAGTAGCCAGCACAATACTATTCAGCAGCACGTCCGCTTTCCATCAGCATACGATGAATCTCTCTCCTTGCTCCTCTGGCTGACGAAAAGCCAAGCAAGTCTATGGCCCTTCTCCATGGCTTGATTTTCAATTAAGAGATAATGCCTGTGGAAGAGCACAGTTCATCAGATAGTGTTCCCCTGCTGCTGCAGAAGGCAGACATGTAGTAAGGAGAGGTCAACGGCTGAAAATCTGTGTTCCTGGCTAAAAGGTTATATAATATGTTAGGCTAATTTTACTTCATTTCATATTCATATATATTAGTGCATCTTTTGTCATATACTTATCCTTATGTAAGTTACATCTGTTCTTTTATTCACTCATCCATGTTTGCTCTGCTTTCAGATTTATGAAACAGGCATTCCACTGAGCTCAGCAAGTGATGGGCATAATAACTTATCTAAATTGCAAAGTATGTGATGCCCTTGAGGTAAACTAGAATGTGAAGGTTTTATGAAGTGTCTCACATGTGGAAGTGTAGGAAAGTGTTTATTTGCCAACTCCTGTCTCTCTTTTGGCTGTTCAAATGATGTTAAGAGGATCCTATGAAACTGCTATGAAAGCCTAGGGGCTAAACGGAGGAGAGAACTAGAACTACATTATTAACTTTGTAGGGGAAGCAGAGCCATACTGGCACTTGCGCTTATTTGGCTCTCCTCTCTTTGGATGTCAAAAGTTTCTGGTTGATAGGCTCTAAAGTATCTATTTATTTCATGAAATGCCTCTCACTGTAACAATATTGTGAGGCTTTATTAATGAATTTATTCTTATGAGAGAGGAAAGTAATCTTTTTTTATTTCTTTATTTTTTCTCTTACGAGACTACAGAGAAACAAAAGGCTCTGTAGAGCAAAGGAGGAGCCTCCCTGCTGTTATACGTATCTGAGATGCTCTAAACCCCTCTGCCTGTCTATAGCTGCTACAAAGTCCTGCAATAGCCATCCCAGAGACCTGGTTCCGTGAGTTGCTCTGGGCCAAGCTTTACCGCTAGTCCCAGCATTCTTGTTCACGTCAGATGCCACTTACATCATATGTGACTCTATCAGCAAAGAAGCTAGTCAATCATGGCCAGACCTGGCTACTATGGTGGTGTTCCCATCTGGTTAAGGCCCAGTGGCTGGACTGAGTCTTGTGGGACCAAGTGGAATTATCAGGTTAGTTCCCCTCAACCTCTCTTGGAAGTTTCCAGCTTATTGCTGCTGAGCCTTGTGCATCAGAGGTCATTGCTCAAGCTGCTGGGCTAAGTCAGTCTTGTTAAAATAATGATTTGGATTAAGAAGTGAATTTACACTTCAAAATCCAGTAAGCAAAAATACGTTTCTACCTCTGTTCACTGGTGAGGAGTGAAGCCTTTTTAAAAGGAGGTGTTTGATGCTCTTTCTCATAGAGTTGCCTATTGCCTGCTTTAGGAGGGCTTCCCATTCCTAAGGGTGGCTTCAGAGAAGTCCGTTCTCTTGAAATGCAGAGGGTGTGACATTTAAGTACCTTTGCTACTCAACGTATAGCACAATTTGGACAGAGCCAGTAACTAAAAATAGAATTCCTAAGCCCTAATACGGTGCCTTGAATCCTCTCTAAGCCCAGCAGTCTGGCCACCAGCAAGTTCAGTCTGGGAATTTCTGAAAACTATAAGAAGAAGAAAGGTGGTAAAAAAATTTCTGGGAAAATGTTCCCTTTAACCATTTGGAAAACAGGCACTGCTATAATTCTTCTGCATTAGAGAAAACTTTTGAGTGCTTTCATTAGGTGCAACAGCTGTTTCTATTGCAAAAGCCAAACTTCATTGGTGGTAGCGTAGCTGTCAGCTTTCCAGAGTTTTGTGTTTATAGCTGATTGTATAAACTCCTTTATGTTCTTTTTTGCTTTCCAATACATGTAAATTAATTCAATAGCAAAAATACAAATAACTATCTTGTAACTAGATCTGTGTGCAGGTTCTTTGTGGGCCGCTACGGTCAGCGTCTTGTGATGAGTGAACTGAGAAATACCGAACTTTTTGACATGGTTCTAGCATGAGTGACATGCGGTAATCCCCACCACATAAAGTTTTAATCATCAGATTTAATCCTCCTCCTTAGTACTGTGTTAGAGTTCTTTAACCTAGCGTAACATTCTTAAACAAAAAAAAGGACAAACCAGCAAAAAATCCAACAAAAAATGCGCCCAAGCTCCCTGAGTGTTTTCCCGTCTCCTCTATTTAAAGAGATTTTTTTCCTAAGAACACGCTGAATATGCTGAAATTAAATTTTGGAAAAAAGTAGAATAGAAAAGAAATATTTGATGATGCTTTTCATTTCTTTGTTCTGATATAATATAGTAAAATATTTTATGTGTTATGAAACAAACAGTGAATTCTGCTTAGAACATCTCTCAAATCAAATAGTTATCTGAGTTGTACTGAATTTTTAAATGGCAGAGAGCAGATATTCATGGATTCAGTAATTTTATTCCCTAGTATTGAACTGTGCACAGATTCATGTGGCATAATATGGGATACCAGTCCATTTTTAATTGCTAGTTTGACTTCCCTTAAGACTATATTGAAAGTAAAAGTATCCAGAGAAATATAAAGGATGTACATACGTTAAGTATGAATACACCAAAAGAAAATACTTTGTTTTACTGAATTTACAATGAAATATTAGCCACTGTCTGTTGCAATATGTGGGAATCTTTTTGGTATCCCCAACAAACTTCTAATGAGCCTTTCATAAGTATTTAGATATCTGTGTATTTGGTCCAGCTTTCAGCCGCGCTCCTTCCTCAATAGCCTCTGAACTGTTATCATTCAGAGTTGTGAAAATCAGCCTGGTTATTCAAACACCTAACTGCGGATTAAAATCCTGACTCTTGGAAAAACTTTGGAAAACTGTCTTTGATATTGAAGTCTATTGTCTGAAAATCGGGAGGAGAAGTGCTAGACAAGTACAGGGAATAGGCTCTTTGTAAATATGTCATTGACTCTGCATTCATCTAGTTATCACTGTTTAGTATATATGGCAGGAAATATGCATGTAATTGTATAAATGCGTGTCATTCATATCATACGTAGCATTTGTGTTGCAAAAGATTCTCATATGGTCTGTAGGTAGCTGTGAGAGGTCTAGAGACTATCCTGGTGCAATGTAAAAGCGGCACGAGTATTTATCCTTTGTTTGAAAGAGAAAACCTGGTCTGTCTATAATTTTGGGCATTTGGATGTTGGTTACTTTCTGAAAACCTTAAGAGCCACTGATCTGACAGCTAGCCGAGGCAATGCCCCTACTCAGGCTTTCTCTCAGAGGAGATGCCTTCAGAAATTTTAATTCAAATCACTTGGAAATGCAGACTCTGAAAATACCTTGGCCCTCCCCCCCCACACCCCGTGATTCCTTTCAGACATCTCTGTCTTATTTGCTTATCCTGGTTACACTGACTCAGGGCAGCCAGGGTTTGAGTTTTCACTATCTTCCCTGAGATCTGTCTGCAAATCCGAAATCCCAACGAGGGACAATTTCAAGTCCCTCCAGTGCAGAAATTCAAGCCCTCTGTTCTCCAGCCTCCCACTCCAGCCACAACCCAGAGCGAGCGTGCGTCCATCTGGGATTTGACAGAGCTGTAGGACAGCGGGTGAGACCCATGCTTCAAACAATTAGTTACATTTTCCCTCCCTCGTGATGCATTGCTATCCTTTTCCTCGGAAGTGGCTGAATGTCAAAGGTGTGATTTGCTCTGGTATGAAAAACTTTGTGCAAATGTAAGATAGTCCTATTAGATCCCAGCCTGACCTATTAGTCATTACGTTGGGCCAGATTCATCTGTACAGAGAATGAACACAAGACTCCCTGCATTTCACAAATCCTTTAAGAATTAAATTGACCAGTTGCTGTGCAGAGACTCCAGAAAGGCATTTACACGTCTTTTACTTCTCACATCACCAAAGCCTCATCTGAGATCCACTAAGGGACCTAATTTGCTGGCTGAATATTCCCTCCCCCCCTACCCAATTAGCCCAGTACCCCATATGAAAAGAATGTCATGTCTCTACAATATGAGAAGTATAATTATCAGCCAAAAATAAGCTATTCATTATTTTTTTCGCATTAGATAACCACATGAGACTATTAACATGGACAAAGATCAACCATAAGGGCTAAAGCAAATAATAAATACGTATTTGTGGCTAGTGCCTGAGCACCAAGAATTCAAGGCACAGAGCCAGGTTTCAAATGGCACCTACTTTCTTTTCTGCCTTTTGAACAGATATGACTCAGGTGGACATTTACTCCCCAAGGAAAAATATACTCTCCTGCCCTTTCCTGCAGGCTTTTACCTTCTGAATTTTATTCCACACACGTGTCTGCTCACTTCTTTTTCCTTCAAGGATGTCCATGGCATCCGCCATTAGCAACCGCAGCTGTGGCACCAAGATAAAAATTATCAGTGTGGAATTCACACAGAAATAACTTCTCTAAATACACAGATTAAAACCTAATTAAAAAATCATTTGTACGCTGATGATTTTATTACTCATCTTTCACACAATGAGCACTGCCATCACATCTTCACTTCAGCCATTACACTGTATTATTGTGGATATAAAATACTTAACAATGGGAAAAAATCCTCAGGAAAATTTGTACTTGAGCCTATATGTTTTAATGCAGTAAATGTTTATACTTAGTAAAGGAAGACTTGGGCTGTAAAGAATAAAGGCTCTGTATTTCATTCTTTAGCTGTCTGGGATATTCTGTGTCGTACATGGATGGTTTTTAGTGTTTTCTCCCAAGGCTAATGTACCGTAATTTAAAGCAGCATGTAAAACCTCACAAGAGGACAACACTAAAGCTGAGATGCTTTTACTGTAGCTGGAAGTATCTAGCTCATTTTCCCTGCTTTTACTATCCTTTTTCTTTGGCAAACCCTCCCTTCTCCCCATCATTCAGCATAACAGAGCATAAAAATAAGGCTCACAATTTCTAGTATCAACTATAAAAAGAAGCTGTAGGAAAACACTTGCTAATCAGTCCTTAGTGTTAGAGAGAAGGCTAAAATTCAAGTTAGTTGTAGTATTGCCTTGCTCCAGTACCCTTCCAGCCTAGTCATAGCATTGCCTCACCCGGCACCCTTCCCAGACACTCAGAAACATTCCAGTTGCTCTTAATTCAGTAACAGAGAGACAAGGGTCGGATCCAAGGCGTCTGCCCGCGAGCAGCCATTAGCATCAGCGTTTCGGAACAAACGGGGAGAAATTTGTATTTAATACCGGTGAGATTGCTGTGCCCTGTTAGGTCTATTCCAAAACGTTTACTTGGTTAAAGTGAACCTGAGCAATAGTTTTTGGTGCCTCTTCCTAAATTTGTTACTTGCTACAAGTAATTGGACAGTATAAGCATAAGCATTCACAGAGAAATTGTCTCTTCTTTCTGTACGTAGATGGGCAGCAGCCTAATATGAGCACATACGGTGATGAAACTTCCAACACCAGTGTTCAGGCTCATCTGCCCAAGATACAGAAATGCTGCCTTGAGGTTCAAGGAGCAGACCTGTATTTCCTCAAGTTTACCTTGCCATTCAGGTTTTTGAATTTAAAATTCTTGGTTTGTGTCCCAACACTGGATAAAGTATGCAGGAAACTTCTTTGGAATCTCTAAAGAATTTTGCTGTGGTTGGTTCCAGCCTGCTTCCTCTGTGCTTGTGCAGCTACTCAGTTGAATCTTATTGGTCCAAACGTTTGATTAATTTTTATTTTTTTTTTTTAAGTCATGCATCCGTATTCATGAAAAACAAACCTGCAAATTTCCGTGTCTGACTTCAATGCGAAGAGTCAAGAACCTGTCAGAAATTTTCCATCACAATACTTTTATGATAGATAGTCTCCTTTGGTGAATCCAGAATAGACACAGCCCAGACATTAAGGGTATTAAGGGCAGAATGGGCAAAGCACAGATCCTCCTTCAAACCTCACTGAGGAGGAACCGGTCAGGGGAAGAGGAGGATTTCTCCATTGCTTTTCTTGGAGTGATTCTCTCTGAAGAACTGGTCGAACAGCACCCACTGTTCGACAGGGGACCAGGACATAGGTCTGTGCCCCCCAAGGAGCTGCTCCGACAGCCCAGCCAGGCTGGGGACCTCACTGCTTTGGCCAAGATGTCAAAATGAGAAACCTTTCCAATTAAAGTTTCACTGATATTGATATGTCCCAGTGAAAAGCACCTAGTGTGAGCTCTGGTTTTAGTTTTTATCACCAAAGTTTCTCACCAGGTCTACTGGCAGAGAAAATGTGTGTGCTACAAGAGTGGACAGTTGGCAAATCACAGTAATTCACCCACAGCTGATCTTTTCTGGAAAATCCCCACCAAGGAAAAATGCTGCATTTTTAAAAAATATCTTGTCCTTATTTGATTTTAAATTGAAATAGGTTTCTACTCTTCTAACATATCTTCTTGATTTATGATGTACAAATATGGTGACATTGAATTGGTAAACTTTGGAAAGTTGTTCTTCAGGGCTCTTCCCCGCTTATGTTCAACTACTCAAGCTCAGAGAAATCTTTATTTTCCCAGGGTCTATGAATAAATACTGCTCTAAAAAAGACTCAGTTGAGGTTCTCTGTGCCATAGATTAGGACTCTATTTATTTAGTTACAGGAAGACATTTACACAGAAGAGTTTATAACTGAAATGCCTTTGGGATCCTTGCTGAATCAGTGCAAATTGCACTATTATAAATTCAATGTGTTTTAAACTTTATACCACTTATACTGTATGTGATAATAAACATTTGGCATCTTTAGCATTTTCTAGCTCACACAATTTAACTGCCTTGCTCGGTCATAAAGTCTTATCTCAGTTTTACCAATGTGAAGTCAGAATGACCTCAGAGGAATTACTTGAAATTTTTATTAGTACCAGTGAGATTAGAATTTGGCCAGCTCAGTTTTCTTCATGGAAAAATTTAGATATATCTTAGAAAACTTGCTGAAGAGCGAGTAGCACATGGAGTCAGCACGGGCGCTGTGATTCTGTTGCTGTGATTCACGGATATGGGGGGCTGCCTGTGTAGCATCCATTGTGGGCCACTGAATCACACCAGTACAGCCCAGTCCTGCAAGTGTTTCATCCTGCCCGGACCCCACTGGAAAGAGGAGGATGACAGGAAGGCTGAGAAAATGAGGATCTTTTGCTCTTTCCCTGGATAGTTTTGGTATGCAGATGGGCAGTGATGCTCTGTGCTCGATTCAGTTGCAATGTTGTAGGGAAACGGTCCCAACTGGCATAAAGGGAAACCTGTGCCATGCGAGCTGATGCCACCAGGAAAGGTAAAGCCCATCAGTCACTGCCTGGTGAAGCTACTCTGCAAGTTCTTCTTGCAGTCTTGTGCCTTAATGCTGTGGTGCCTGAAGTATACTAAAATATTCTATCTACGAAGCATCTGAGCCTCCATTTGCACACACAGAGACTAAAGATACATTTTACAGAAGGATGACAGGACAAAGAAAAAGAAATGAATGCTGAATTAATACATTGTAATGCTCTGGACAGTCTAGCTGGTAGAGATTTTCTGCCTTTTTCATTTTAAAAAACATTTTTACCTTGGGCTCAGTAAACAAAGCATGTGTTTCATTGAGAGGTTTACCATCTGTCACTTAAAACTCCCGGCACAGACCCTCGTTCTGCCCAGTCCTACCCCTACAAGACTGAAGACCTTTGTCTCGGGTGGCCTAGAGCCTCTCCCAAGAAGCTTTCCAGGGAGGTCAGGCTTATGATTACTACATGACAAGATACAGGCAGCAGTGTAATAGCCTGTGCTTAACGTGTGACGTACTGAAAATATTGCACCCTGGAGAGAAACCTATCACGGAAGTGTGTACCAATAACTCAAGACCCTTTAGTCAGCCTTGAAATGTGGCCCTGCTGAAGTTGAAGGCTAGAAAACTTGCATCAAAAGGAGCAGGTCCTTTAATAGCACCGTTTCTTTGCAATGTCGTTTTCCCCTTATCTCGAGCCCAGACTTCAAAGTCTGGCAACCACCTCCTGCAGTTGCAGGCCGCTGCTCCTCTTCCCTAAAGCAAGCTGCTGTGAAGCTTTAATTCTGCAGAGCTTAGGAGCTTTGCAGGACTGCAGACAAATGTCGAGGGACCGGCTTTGGGAAAACCAAGAGTTTTTAGTGAACCCAAGTTGGATCATCAAAATTGGACTGCATTTAAATGCAGGGATGGTGGAGGGACTTCTGTCTTTTTGCCAGAATGAAATATTCTAAAATTTGCATGTATGTGAGCTCCCTCCTTCCCCCATCCAAAAATCCAGCAGCTTCGTGGAAGAGCAACCATACGGTACTTTCTGATTGCAGGTTATCAATGTATTCTCAAGCTATTAATAACTCTAGTCTTGAAATACCCCTGTTAGCATCACTGCCCTCATCTTACGAAGGGAAAACAAAAGCATAGCAGGTAGCTGGGTTTATTCACAGACAGGGAGCAAGCCGTAGATGGAGCCAGGAAAGAAAATCTTTTCTCTCCTTTCCTCCCTCTCCTCAGCTTTAACTAGATTCGGCCTGTTTTGCTGCAGGTGGCTTCTGATGTTAGGTAGCTTAAAGTAGCACCATCTGAATAATTACAATCATTTTCCCAGACTGATTTGGGGAGGTTTGGGGGAAAAGAAGAGGTTTTAAAAATATGCCTACAGATGAGTCATGCTGGTTCTATAAAAGTCATCCTTGCAGGTGATTAGCACCTCCTCTGACAAGGCACTGCAGTAGGATTTTAAAGCTACTTCAGGTCTGCACATTCGAAAAATGACTTCCAGAGCAAATTGCAGCGCAGTGCTCTGCCCCAGCCCTTACCTCCCCGGCTCTCTGCCTCTTAAGGCCAAAATGAATATTAGAAAGAAATACTTACCTGTCTGGTATCCCGCTGACTGATGTCTTGCAGGTAGGGAAGGGTTGCTAGCTCGGCCATCGCTTGATTAATCACTTGGGACTGTTCCTCGACTCTCTGCAAACGGCCGAGGAGGCAGGCGTAATGCAGCTTCTCTATCGCGCGTGAACACGCACAGCGATCGTCCTGTTATCCCAGCAAAAGCAAGTGGGTTAGAGGAGAGTCGCAGAAAACACACTTATCCTTTGACTCCTGTGCCTTGAGGCTTATCGTCATACATATTTGTGCTGGTAATACTATAAGCAATATGGCATCCAGCACCTTTAAGATAATGCTGCTGACAATTTTACAGAGGAAAAAGAAAGAAAATACTTTCTTTCCACAGTCTCTCTAGTAGTACTAGAAAAATAAATGTGTAGTCATAATATATGTGAAGGGGAGGCAGCAGATAACAAACATGAATGCAATTTTCTCATTTGGAAATGGCTTTTCCATAATCCCGTCTGTTAAAGATTACCTGACTTTCATGGATTTCTTTTAAAGTTTGAGTGAAGAGGTTGAGGAAACGGTGCAATGTGTCAGCTTGTGGTTTGTTTGCAGACTAGGCAAATCCATAGTTTTCAAATACCTAACCTTGAGGGACTAAAGCCTGCCGAGGTGGTCTCTGGTCCTCCAGGCAGCTGGGCACGTGATAGAATTTAACCATGCGAATACAGAAACTCGGCCAAGTGCTTGCATAAAATCTCAGCACCTGCTGAAGTGTTTGACGGATGGCAGCCTTACCACCATATTTTCAAAAGTACTCTGATGCCAAAAATGCAAATAAGCACCCTACTGAGATTTTCAAAAGCAATTTGGCCTAGATTCCCGATGAGATGTAGCCATTGCATATCTGAATGCTCAGCCCTTCCGAGTGAAATTTCCATTCATCTAATCAGGGTTTTGAATGTATTAAGTGCCTGAGATGCCAAGAATTGGCATCAATTTTCAAAATCACTTCCAGTATTTTTAGCAGACCTTTCTTCTGGCGTATGGTGGCATGCTGATGCTGCCATTTACATACACTTGCAGCTAAGTGATTTGAAGTCCAATCGTATATTGAACTGGGTGAATGAAAAGTTTTTCAATAAATGGTGTCCTGTTTTTAAAAAATGAACTTCTCTTGGCAAAAAATCTTGATCTTTTGGTTTGATGTTGATCTTGGGTTTGCAGAAATTTGCACTAGGCAAACATCAAAATGACTATCAACATAGTTCTTGTATCAAGTTTAAGAATTTAATAACAATGGTGTTCTTGCTTTCTATATGTCTTGCAAGAATAATAATGGAAAAATCTTATTTTATTTTAACCCTAGAAAAATGCAAATAATCCTGGTACAGTTAATTTTATCCCCTTTAATATAATACCTAATAAAATTGTAAAATAAAATAAAAGACGATGCATTGGAGACCAAAGGCAGGAATGCAGCTATCATCTGGGAGCTCCAGGTATAAAAGCAAGTGAAAAAGAAAGAGCTGAGCCAATGAACTGGTATTTCCATCAGCCGAAGGAGAGAATCGGGCACTGCACAGGGAAGAGGAGCTCTGGTCAGCAGTTCTCTGGAGTATTGCGGATAGCTCCAGTCAGCTGTGTTTGGAGAGGTTAATTTAAACCCAAGCATCATGGAGCAGAGAAGCCAGCATGGTAGGAGATACCTCTTTTGAGAGAAGTGTGGTTTGATTAGTCTATTAATGAAAGTGCCAAGAGCTTGTTATTCTTCTAAATAAACATAATGCAGGGCTAAATTCCCAAGAAAGCAAAAACTGAAAAGGGAAGGAGAGATAAAAGAGTATGATAGTAGAAGGACCATTGTGTATACATAGGTACAAATAAGACTGGGGTGGCAATTAAGCTTCTTATAATTCAGGCTGAAGGTCTGCAGTGTGTTTCACCAAAGGCAGAAAAGGCAGAAAGCCTAACTAGTTCTAAGATGGATTTTACTCAATTTCTGAATAGGATATTACATGACACAAAGGTGTATAGTAGCAGGTGATTTGAGGAGCCAGGAAAGCCCTTCCAGGCCCACCTTCTCATGAACATCTGCTGACCCACCTCAAAGAAGGGAGACCAGGATAACCTACTTACAAAATATTTTTATCACTTGAAGAGTCCTTTTCTGAGGAGCTGACCTAGTGTTAACAGGAGACATCAGCAAGAAAAAAAGATTTCTTTGATCTCTGATATGTGGAATTGTAAATCTGGCAGTCTAGTTAGCATGGCACTAAAGCAAGGAACGAAACAGAGCCCCATCTCCACCTGATCATCGGAGTCTGAAAGCCAGATAGCTGTGTTCCCAGGTAGAGCCGTGTGCATTACAATAAGGAGAAGCAATCAGTTAATGAGAGAGAAAGAGAGCTCTTATCAACATGAAATAGTCTCACAACGTTTTAGCAAAAGATTTTTCCCTGCTATTCTTGAAAACCACCCAAAACCTTTTAGTGTAAGCACCAAGAAATTAGTATATTGAGTCATCAGCTAAGAAAGCAGGTAGAAATCCTCTCTCATCATGCTGTATCTGCTGGGTGCTTCTCCAGTGATTAAGAAAGTGAAGGCAAAAAGAAAACAATTTTTTATCTGCTTGATTCTGCAGAAAAGTATAAAAGCATGCCATGTAGCTATGGGAAGCAAACTGGGCATCTGTGTCAACATGTCCTTTGTGGACATAGCAATGCCATTAAAGTTTATAGTAAGTTGGAAGTAAATAAATAAATAAATAAATAACCAACAGCAGGGTTTTTTTTTAAGGGATTAGAGGAGGTTGAACATTGTCAGAGGTGGCGTTTCAGTAACAATGAAAAATGCAGAAAGAGAAAATAAATAACTGCTGCTGGCAGCAGAAAAAAATTCCATAGGGAGCTGAACCACACGATGAGAATTACATGAACTATAGCAGAATTCAAGGGGCTACTAAGCTGCAGTAAAAGACAGAATAAAGTGGCCAAGCAATCAGATGAAGATGAAACCAGCTCAGGTAGGCACAGTGAACGTTAAGTAAAGAGCAAACTTAAATGGAGACTTCAGTGGAAATGAGTTGGCTCTTTTAACACAGAGAAGAGACACACATCTGAGGAACCAGGTAGAAAAGTAACCAGCAAATGCAGTATGTGGAGCCACAGTTGCATCCTGCTTAGAACTGCAATAACGTATGAAGACTATAAATTATTAAATTATGTTGCTGTTACTTTCCAGATGGGTCTCACCCCTACTGTCTGGTTTTCTAAGGAGAATTTAAGGAAAAAATTAAAAATGAGCAATTGACATACTTTCTCTTGAGGACTTTATTCTTAATGGGCAGCCTCATCTTAGGCAGGGATCCTTCCGAGAGAGCTTTCCCCAGAAAACTTTTTGCTCCATGAATTCCCTTTAGAAAAACCAGGTTGTTTATTCTCAGAGGCATCTTTGAAGACCTTCCCTCTAGGAGACCAATAAGGTGGTGATGCCTGACGATAAGCCCTGGGACATCTTCATTCCTCTGACCTTGGGATGAAAAAGCACCTACAAAAACCAGATCAGCCTGTTCTGGATGGAGCTTACCTGCTATTGCTAAATGCCAAGCACTAACAACCACAGCAAAGATAGGACAGGCTGTCATTACAGAAAGGAGCTGGAGAGCATGTGAGAGGAGTGAATCATGTGTCCTTTCATGTATTGCGAATTTTGGGTTGATACCCCCACTTTCTGCTTTTCTCTGTGCTCAAGAAAGGAGTCATTCGTTATGCCACTTCTATTTATAAATAAAGTTTAATTGGCGAAGGCAAGGAGTGCTAAAGAAAAAGAAAAGCAAAGTGACTGGTCAGCCTAGATTTAAAGCAGGATCTGTCATATCCAATACGTGTGGCATGCTTAACCATCAGCTTGAAGACCACTGCTTTGCAAAAGCCTGGGATGCCCCCCAGAAGTTCTTTTCTATTATGGAGTCTTTACCTCTATTTTCCAGCTCAAAATCTGAATAAAGGTATGCTTTGCAAGAATCTCTGTAGTGTATTGCAATAACAAGTGGAAAAAAAATCCATCATAATGTTTCTTTAATGCCCTTGGTAGCCTCCAGAAAATGTGTATGCTGAAATCTGTATGTAGTAAACACTTCCTCTCTACTTAAAAAATAGACAACAAATCAGTGCGATCTGCAAACGTACGCATCATGCTGTGAATCATATAGTAGGTTTTGTTCACCTTTGTAATATGAGCAGCCTAATAAGCCCCTCTGGCTACTTGTTCTCCTGTTAAGTAGCATCATGTGCCATCGACATGGGGCTACAGCAGGAGAAGGGCAAACCTGGTGTGTACAAAGCAGCAGAAATCACCCCGGTGAAATCACTTGATAGAATAACCGCTTGTCAGTGCTGGTAATCTTGTTTGGAATATGAGCAGTAATCTGAGTGATACATATCTTTTAAGGCACGTGCAATAACCTTTGTGTCACGGCATGTATTTCTGGGTAGCTGAGGTTTATGGCATTTCCCCACCAGCGGCAGATGATGCTGCGCGGGGCCCAGGCAGGCTGCGACATCCTCTCTCAAACGCCTCCGGCTTTACAACACGCTAATGTCCCCTTGATTTAAATGGGACTGTCTGTTCATTATGAAGAAATGAGGTGGCAATAGACAACGCTCTGCTTTTTTTAACCTTTAACTTCACGTCTTGCCAACAGTGGTGCACGTGTAAATCATATAATTAGCTCTAGGTTGTGTGGCTGCAAAACTCCTGTGGCAGAATGGGCTTATATTGAGCGTTGCCACATCTTAATAAGCTCTGCTTTAGCACTGGGATGTTCTTGTCAAAAAAAATCTGATTAGGACAAGCATTTTGGATACTATATTTGCATCTGCAAATGAAGAAAAGGGCAGAAAGGAATGTTTATTCTATTGAAAACAAATATATCCTTTTATCCTCTTAAAGTAAATTGTACAGTTAGAGTCTGTATCTGAAGGCTGTCTACCAGAAGTTTTTAATTTAGTCTGTGTATGATGGAAATATGATGGAAGAAAATTTTGGAATACTTTCAAGGAAGTAAAAGTGGCCAAACCTCTGCCAGACCCATCAAGAGATTTTAATGACCAGTAGCAGAGCAGATCTGGCTCTGTGCCCATCTCTCTTATCAGGTGTAATTGGCTTTGCCGTTGCTCTTAGGGTCAGAGGTTCTGTCTTGCCTGGGTCATTCAACGCTATGAGGGCTGAAGGGAAAGTGAGTATATTTCCACTGATAATGGAGGTGGAATTGGAAGCCGTTTGTTCTAACTCAGTGATAATTTCTTCTGTCTAGGGGCATTCCTTCTCTCCATCAAAGCTCCCATACTGACCCCCTGGTGTCTGGTTATAAATCCATAGGACCATGATTCAGACTGCTATCCCGTTCTTGCCCCTGCTGGAGATAGCGCTGGAGGAGGCCTTGCCTCAACCATGGCGGATGCTATGCTGACTTCCTTGAAAAAAAGGCAAGGTTGCTGCTGACTTCAGTGGTGCTGGGATTTCACCCTGTGTTTTCGGGAGCCCTGTTCTGTTTCAGCAAGGATAGTTAAATGTATGAGGTGAGGTCTAGAGCTGGTAGAAAATACCACTATGTGTGAGCAGTGTAAATTCATACAGCTAGTGGGGACTGGCTTGAGCAATCCTAACACGCCACTCTGCTCTCATCTCTTATACGATCGGTTTGGTTTCTTTTCCCTGTGCCCTGCATACCAGATACCACGTATCTCTGCTTGAACCATGTGGTCCTGTTCCTCCAAATTAATTTACAGAATAAGGTAGTTATGGGGAATTCAGAAAATGCTCGATTTCAAAGTTTTTGCTCTTCCTGATACTCTTTAGAAACTGCATAACTGTGATAGAGGAACCTCACCATTAAAAGCTCGGTGTTATATCCAAAGAGAGAATTGTGGGGTCCAAAAAATTTTTTAAAATTTGAGTTTTACTGGGGCTTTCAGAAAGACTAGGGTTTTATTCTGTATCCAGTACCTGACCCACTGTTGGTCTGTACTTCTAGCTTCTTAAATGTTCGAAGTGCAATGCACACAGCAATAACAGATATTTCACTTTCCCAAAGATGCTACTTAGCCTGTGCATCAACAACTTGGGCTTTCGGTCATCCGAAGCCAAGAGCACATGGCTTCAGGAAAGAGCTGGGAAGAAGCAGATGTGTGTTTCCTTGGGGATGTCTGCCCTCCACCTGCTCCACCTGCCTTGCACCGATGCAGATGGTTTATGAGCACCCATTTTGGGAAGCACTAAGCACCTTTACCTCCCACTAAGCATGTGAGTTCAAGCACTTACTGTTGTTTCAGCAGCTGCTCTCAGAGACTAAAGGAGATACAGCTTCCCCAAATATCTAGCTAATGTTTCTTCCTTACTAGGGGTTGCTAAGTAGCAGTTTTTGTCAACCTCCTATCTGGTATCAAAACCTAAGAATATAAATCCTGTGATTTGCTAAGACACCCCTGACGAGAAAATGGCTCTGATTCTTTCAACATACAGAAAACTAAAAACCCGTTATTGCTAGGGAAAAAACGTTAACATTAGCATTTACAATCTGGGGAGGAGAGGCTTCTTCCACTTATTTTCAGGAGAATAATTTAAGAATTGCATTAAAACAGTCTAGTCTACATGCAAATTTGATTTTTGACCTTTTGTGCTAATCAAAAGCCATGGTGCTAAAAAGCTGTGTACATTATTGCAGAAAGTATGGAGTAGAATTAACTAATATACCTTCAATATGGTTGTAACAGATTTGAAGGTTATTTCACATACTTCAGTACATAGGGATCAGGATTTAAATCACTAGAAATGCTTCAAGTAGCAATTATTAACTCTTGATAGAAATTCTGGTGATATGCATAGTGTACTACGGGTATTAAACATAGTGAGTAGTTTTGGTGGTTATGTGAAGTAGCGACATAATATAATAGGCCATAAAGACTTCAGAAAATTGCATTGAAAGTGATTTTTAAATAAACTGGGTACACTGTTAAATAATTAGGGCTACTTTTTAAAAGTATCTAAACCCTAGTTGAACTCTGTTCATGATGCAATTCTCTGAGCTGAGCGTGTGCAGAATGAATTACCCACCAAAAAGCACACGTCATTCACACACGCGCAGGCTTCTGCCGCTGCATGCGCTACACACCAGAAAGTGAATTTTATACTCACAGTTAATTTGGTGCTTCTTATAAAATCCATTACTGGTATGATCTTTTTCCCAGTGTTATCCCAATATCTTTGTGTTTCTTCTGTTGTGACAGGACTGTAAGGTGCCCTCCGGTCTAGGAAATGGAATCACAAAACCATATACTGTGTTTATTCCTATACTTTTTCCATAGAGGATCTAGCAAGAGGATGAGCAAACTGGAGGAGGAGAGAGGAGGATGAGGAGAGCTGTCTGGACAGGGCTGCCAGGGCAGAGAAATGGGTCCAAGACCCTTTGACCCCCCCTCATTTAGCAAGGATCACGGAGGTCAGCCCTGAGCTCTCACAGCTATTAAGCAAGTTGGCGTACCTGAAAAGATTGGCAGTTTTCTGCTTGACCAGCTTTCCAGGATTTTTCCAATATGTTTGCTTCTGAAACCCAGAGTCAGTAAGTGCTGCTGGGGAGGCAGGGACGGCCACTCAGCCGCCTGTGGCAAGATGTGAAGTCCGTGAGGATCTGGAATAGGGAAATGAAAATAATTTCCACTATCACGTTTCTTTTCAGTTGTAAGAGAAGTTAGTTTTTTGGAGGAAAAAATAGGAAGTCTAAGGAGGAGTGAAATGTAAACTAGAAAGCTTGCCAAAGCAAAGGTGACCAAACCCCAACCCATCCAGCTATAACTGGGTTCTGAAATGCCAGACTTTGCAAGCTTTTTCCTCAACAGCTTAAATTTTGCTGATGCATGAGATAAAACATGTTCTTCCCATTTATGCACTTTTCTGTGCTGATCATCCAAAGCATTAATAACTCGACACTTCAGTAACATAACATCCTGATCTTGTAACTGCAAAAAAAGCTGTTTTGTTGTTCCCTGAATTTATGAGGCTTGATTTCCTACAGATTTGTGCTTTTACCATCACCACCACCACCATAATCCCAGGCTTCCTGCACGTCCCTTCTGATCCACCCATCTGGCACGTGGCAGCCTGTTCTGTGCCTCATCCAGAGTTTGCGACTGCCGCTGCCAAAAACCTGGCGTGTCAGCTGAGTCGGTCTGCCCTGACCTCGGCAAGGACAGATGCTCAGAGCAATTGTATAAACCACCTTCGCTTGGGCAGCCAGACCAGTCCTTTCCTCCCTCCCCTTCCCCCTGCAAAAAATAAACCTAGATTGAATGTCAGTGTCACTTTTCTCAAAGGAGCGCTCTGTTTTCAGTGAGCTCTGCTTTTAAGATGCCAGGCTGTGTGGTCACAGTGACAAATGGAGAACCCCACTCCAAGCTCTCCGGACTTACCCCTACATAAATCAAAGCAAGTGGACCTGATATTTCCCTTGCAGCATGTTCTGCTTCTGACGGATTCTCAGTTTTGCAACAAACTGCATTGTACACTTGGATTTAAATGTGTATCTGCTCCCTTTCCTTGACAATAAGGAAAACTTTGAAATCAATTAAGTCCTTACACTCTAGCAGAACTTGGACTAAAATTGGATGAATGATTGTTACAGGATAGGAAGGTTATTTAAAATAAGATGTTCGTGAGACGTCTGGTATTTCACACCCACTGTTAAAATGGGGCTTAGCTCATATTTTTAATTCCACCTATGCAAGATACAGACCTGCAGGTCGAATGCTTAGTGGTACGACACCAGCAATGAGCTAAACTTGTAGCTTGTGATGTTTTTTTGGTGGGCAGTGTGATTTTAGGTCAGGTTGGAATAGATAAGCTGCTTTGGTTGACTTCAACTAATACTGTTGTGAGTTATCTCAGCATCGAGTCTAGGAAAAGGAGCTGCATCTGCTCTGTCTGAGAGGGTTTCCAGGACAGAAAGGCGGGAGGTCAGGAGAGGTCCTGCCTGCATGAGACCTCTCACACCATTGCACTCTCAAAACTCTGATGCCCGTATTATTTTTTCTTGGCTATCTATCCCATTTAGTTCCTACAAGTTTCAGTGATTCCAGAACCTACGCTCAGAGAAATTTGTGTAAAATTGAAGCAAGTCTTTTAACCAATAGATTTTTTTTAAACAAATTTGAAGGCAGAATTGGCTGAATTCAATATTTTATAATTGACTAAAGTACCATGGGACTGGGATCTTTTACCCTTCTTTTTTTTTTCCCCTTCTTCCTTTTCCTTATCAGGAGAGTAAGAAAATGACTGGTGACACTTTCAGAGTCATTCAATGATTTATGAACACAAACTGAGTTTCGGTGCAACACTTGCACACTTTTGCTGCTTATGTGCTCCTGGAAGTCTGAAGAGTGGCATATGAATAGATCTTTTTTAAAAATCAGATTCAGAGAGTTTGATTTTATGCTTCTTTTAATGCCAATACTTTTGTCCCTGGAAATACTCCACAAAGTCACATCAGAAAGTAAACGGCAGATAGGGATTTTACAACCTCTGTTATAGATAAGTCCTCATTTTCCCCCTTTGAAGAATTCCAAAGGTACTGCCAGAAACCCAACACAAGGGTGATCTGCAACTTGCAAAACACACTCTAGTTTTATACTGGTTTCCTAAAGCAAGGCAAAAATGAACAAAACAAGTTTACTTGTGTTAAATATTTGCAGAGTTTTAGGATAATCACTTGGTTTCCTAATTCCTATTTGTGTTTTTCAAATAGATTTTCTTTTCCTCCCTAAAGACACAGTGTGTATGCTTTTGGAAGCCTTATTTATCTGCAGAGTTCTGGAGCTCAGCAGTGCTCCAAGGACTAAGCCGTCTGACCTGGGTCTAACTCTTGCAGGGAGCAGGCAGCACCTTGGCCTTTCGGATGACCGTGCTGGAAGAGGCAGTGAGAGGTAAGCTACACATCTGGTTTGTGTGACGAAGATAGAGGCTTTCCAGAGTTTGACCTGAGAAATGTACTTTTCCCTTTATGTTTCTCAATCACCAACTTGAAGCCAAGCGTTATCAGAGTCAACTCTGTTCCAAGCCACCAGGTTAATGACAGTAAGAAATGCCTTTTATCCCCCTGCCTCTCTTTTGCCAAAATGTCATGCCCATTCCTCTTGAAATAAGGCTGTGGTCACTAGAATTTAAGTGTCAGTTTACTCCAGCAGATGCTACTTGAGTTAACTCTACCAGGAGATGACAAAGGGCTCTGCAAAGCCCTTGTTCACTCTGGATACTACTTATCATCAACAGGCTAAAGGAAACCTGCCTATCTATTCCCATCCCTGCAGCCGAGATGCTCTCAAAGGTGGTGGTCAGTCCATTAGTGCTTGTAGAGGGAGGATATTTTTGGAAAGCGAAGGCCCTGCTGCAGGGATGACCATCGGTGACTGATGGAAATCCACAGAGATGGGAATGAACTTGGGTCTCGCTGCCACCACAATACACTGCAGATCTACCTTTGAACAAAAGATTAGTTGCAGTGATGAAATTCAACAACTGAAACACGAGGCTTCATGGATAAAAATAATCTTTATGGGGATTTGTAGTGCAAAGTCTGCGCTTCGCCTGAGTACTGATTTGATTATGTAAATCGTGTACAATCATAGAGTAAATCTCAGAAGTTAATTTTCCCTCCTAGAAGTGTAGAAATGTAAAGGCTCATGCTCCAGAATCTCTCAAACTCTTTTTGTCAGCCACACACACAAACAATACACAGTGCTTAAGGATATGTGAAATCTGCTGTTACCCGTATATATGTGCTCCACGTAGTCAGGGTGCTTTTCAGCAAACATGTCCTTTAACTTGTTTAGTTTGTCAGCCTTGACTTCTGTCACAAATGGTGTGTACATAACTGAAAAAGATTCTTCGGTCATGATGGCTTCTTCAATCATAGCCTAAAAAAGGCAAAGAAATGATACATTCCACGTTGATTAACGGCTAGTTTAAAAAAAAGAAAAGAAAAATAATTACTTTCACAGATGATATTTTCCCTTTAACAACTGCACAGTCATGCAAAGATAACATATTTTGGTCCTGAATATTAATTAGAGGGAAATTTAAATTAGTTCCAGAAAACACTGCCTATCTATACTCAGAAAATCAATTTAATGGAGAAAGAACATTTGTAAACAGTTTTCACTGCAGCTAGCCTATGTCTTCAATGAGGAGAAAAGTATTAGATAAATTATCTTTTAGATGAAAAGAAAAAGTGATTCCATGCTCTCTGAAGGTCACATCTTTCATCTGAGGGTTTTATTCAGTCCTCGGGAGCTGGTTAAACAATACTAAGCATTCATATTACCCTTTGGGTTGACATGAATCAGACACTGTGTCTATACGGAATATTACTCTTAAAATATTGCATTTAAACACCATTTGCATTGAGAGTAAAATTCATTTCTGTGCAGAGGGCAACACTAAGCTTATGAACCTTGTCAGCCCTTAAAAATGACTTAAATGATGCATTGTGCTGGTCTTATGCGGAGAGGTGGATTTCACAGTCAGTGGACCCCAATGAACTGGTGCTGGAACTCCCAGGAGGAGCTACCAGCCTGGAAACAGCTTTGCTCCCTGCTCTTATTGATCAGCGCAAGGAGGCTGAGCTGCGGTTCCTCCTGGGTCGGAGTTTGGGTAAGGCCACATTCAGCGCTGCTTCGGCTGCATCTGTTGCTAACAAGGATTTTGTCTTCCTGACGTGGGCAGTCGTTTCTGAAAACAGGGGGAACTACAAGCTCTCATTAACGTATCCTGGCAAAAGTGTAAACATGGTTCACAGCGACAATACTAACACAAGGTTCATAAGATGGTCGGGAAAGCATGAGAGGAAAAGACATTTTTTAACAGTGTGTATGGATCTCCCAGATCACTTTATACACTGAAGTGACTCACAGAAAGTGTCATCATGGGACTAGCTTGGTGTTTTATTGACAAATCCTCACTTCTGTTCTCAAGTCTGTCCCCCACCTATGTAAAATTATGCAAGACATAGTGTGCCTCTGTGAGTCTTTTGTTTAGCTGATGACTGCTCCCATCAGCCCAGGATGGAAGGCTGAGAGTGCTAATCAGTTAAGTACCTATGTCCTTCTCTTTAATGCCTTTAGCCAACAGGTCCTCTGATATGGTCCTACGCCTATTTATTTCCATCACGTTTATTGGTATGAGGTGTGCAGAAATACCGCAGAAATGCTATAATTTTTTTGAGCATATATTAGAATAGACTGCCATGCATGCACCCTGAGTGCTCTTACACTGAATACCCTGCTTGGATGTTGAGGGGATCACTGGAGGTTTGTTTATGTTTTAGATTACTATATTTAATCAGCCCATTATCCTGCATTTACTGGAATGGAACCAGTCTGGAGTGAGCAGTATTTAGCCCTGGAAAATTAACAAGCTTCAAATGTGTGTAATAGTATCATGAACACCCGAGGCAGTAATAACGTTCCCCCCCC